>Ga0102934_1000018_pt1 | contig 81048 bp, 77 predicted proteins | sample SalPonR2_A_D1_MG_FD_78175 | JGI IMG/M metagenome (GOLD analysis project Ga0102934, IMG submission 78175) | Salt pond soil microbial communities from South San Francisco under conditions of wetland restoration - Salt Pond MetaG R2_A_D1_MG | ecosystem: Environmental > Aquatic > Marine > Intertidal... | reverse complement strand
AGGTGCGTGCCGGGAATGGTGAAGGGCCCGCGTTGAATGGCCCGGGCCTGCCAGTTCAGTTCATATCGACGACCGGGCATCAGCCGTTGCTGCAGAGGCAGGCTGGTCGAGCGAATCCGACTCGGAAGCAGGTCATGGATCATCACCCGGACAGGACGGTGGCCGACGTGCCGGACATCGGTGCGGAGATTGACCGGGGCGTTGACCGGCCATCGCTCGGGCGCCTGGCGCTGTAGTCGAATTCCGGGATCTTCGATCAATACTCGCAGCGCGTCGATCAGCATGACTCCGACCAGGGCGCTGCCGATGCCGAGCCAGATCGATTGATAGTCCTGGAGCCCCTCGACCAGCCAGGTCAACGCGCCCAGGGCCAGCCAGATCAGACCCGGCAGGAGCAGCTCCCGCGCGGGCAGAAGCACCCCCCTGAAGGCCTTGGGGGCTTGTGGCGGGGTGGGCGAATCCGTGTCGGTCACTGCCGCGGAGCATCCTGTTCATTGACCAGGCGCTGGAGCACCTCATCCGGTCTCTGGCCTTCCATCTGGAATTCTGCGGTCAGGGTGATGCGGTGGCGCAGGCAGGCTACGGCAAAACGTTTGACGTCATCGGGAATGACGAAGTCGCGGCCCTCGAACAGTGCGCTGGACTGGGCGACCCTGAGCAGGGCGATACTGGCCCGCGGGCCGGCCCCGATGGCAATGCCGGGCCAGTCGCGGGTGGCGCGAGCAATGGCGACCGCGTAGTCGGCGATGGCCTCATCGATCCTGATCGTTCGCGCCAGGGCGCGCAGGGCAATCGTGGCGTCAGGATCGAGAACGGTCTCGAGGGTCTGAGCGAGGCTGACCAGATCGTCTCGAATTCCGGCCAGGTTCAGGGCGATACGTTGTTCGACCTCGGCCTCGGGATAGTCGATCTGGACCTTCATCACGAAGCGATCGAGTTGGGCTTCGGGCAGGAGATAGGTGCCTTCGTGTTCGATCGGGTTCTGGGTAGCCAGCACCATGAACGGCTCCGGAACCCTGAGGGATTTGCCCTCGATGGTCACACGTTGCTCCTGCATGACCTCCAGCAGTGCCGCCTGCGTCTTTGCCGGGGCCCGATTGATCTCGTCGGCCAGCAGGATATTGCAGAAGACCGGGCCGCGGCGGAGGCGAAAGGTCTCGCTCTTCATGTCGTACATGGCATGGCCGGTGATGTCGGAGGGCATCAGATCCGGCGTGAACTGGATGCGCGAGAATTTTCCGCCGACGGTGGTCGCCAGGCACTGGGCAAGCAGGGTCTTTGCCAGTCCGGGCACGCCTTCGATCAGCACGTGACCGCCGGCAAGCAGGGCGGCGATGATCTGCTCGATCACCGCGCTTTGTCCCAGAACCACCGAATTCAGGGCGCGATGGAGGGTATCGAGTTGCTCGGAGGCCTGGTCGATGGTGGCAGGTGTGATGCGCGGATTGGCGTCGGTCATGGGTCGGATCCTTGAAGTGATTCTGGTCGCTGATTTCTGTCGATGATGCAGGGCGATGTGTGGTGGGGCGGATCAGAGCGCATGGAGCAGCCTGCGCTGAACCGTCAGGTGGTCGATCAGACGATCGGGGGGGTCGATGTTTTGTTCGGTCAGCAGCGCGTCGACCTGCTCCGGCGACAATGCCGGGCAGAGCTGGCAGAGTCGCTCCCGGCGCTGTGCCGGGGAGAGCTGGTGCCAGTCGGGATAACGGCGCTGGGCTCTCGCGCCCAGTTCGTCGCGCAGGGCTGCGAGCAGGGATTGGCCACCCGAATGTTTCGAATCGAAACGGGCGGTGGCCCGGAGGCGGTCGCGCATCTGATTCGGCAAGGGATCGGGATCGCCAAGAACCGGGCCGAGGCGCGGTAGCCGATGCCAGATCCACAGCGCAATCAGAGCGAGCAGGGCCAGCCAGAAGGCGGGTGCCTGTTGCCAGAGCCAGGGCAGCAGCCCGCCGGGAATGCTGTAGTGCTGCAGATAGACCGTGCCGCTTCGATCGTCGACCAGGATGGTGAGCAGGCGTGCATGGTCGGGCTCGATCATCTGCGCATTGTCGAGCCACGAATTGCTCGGCATGATCGTGATCTGACCGGCACCGAAGGCATAGCGCACCAGCATCGGCACGCCCTGAGCAGAGGACCATTGTTCGAGCTTGTCCGAGGGTCGCTCGATGTTCAGGGCGAACTGGCTCCACAGGCGCAGCGGCCGATCGCCCAGACCCTTGATGCTGACCCGAACCCCGCCGTCGCCATGAAAAGGGAAGGCGGCCTTGGCATCAGCCATTTCGTCCGAGTCCTCGGCCGGGTGCAGGCAGTCGAAGCAGCTGGTCACGCCGAAGGGGTTGAGATCGAAGGGCTGGTCCTCCGGGCCGAGTTGCATCGGCGCGACCGCGATCAAATGCCCGCCCCGCAGCACCCAGTTCTGAAGCTGGGAAGCATCCAGCAGGGGCATGTCGCCGAGCGCGGCCGGAATGATCAGCCGTTGGCCGGCAGCAGGCAGAGCCTCGAGAAACTGCAGGGTCTGGATCACTTCCACCGGCAGTGACTGCCGCTTCAGCCAGCGCTCGGCGATATGCATCCGCTCGAGCCTGAGCTGACGATTTTCCGGATCGAAGACCCGCACTTCCTCATACTCGCCATCGGTGAGCCAGAAATAGCCGGCAACGGCGATGGTTGCAATCGAAAGGATGATCAGCATCCGGGCCGAGGTGGACGTATTCATGGGCGCTGCAGCCCCCGGTCAACGAAGGTCTTCGCCCAGCGGTCGTGAATGGCCCGAAAGTCCTCGTCGCTGGGCATCCGATGGGCCCAGGCCGACTGTTGCCAGAGTCGGGTCAGCGAGCGCATCGTGGCCAGCAGTTGATCCGTATGGCGCTGCTGGCCGAGCGCGCTGAGCACCTCGCGTTCGGTCCGCGCGCGCTGATCGTGTTCGTCCGGCCAGATGCGAACGATGGCGCCGCGATAGAGCAGGCTGAATGCGCGTCGTTGATCGCCTGCCTGCCAGGCCTGCTCGGCTGCATCAAGGACCCGTTCCAGCTCGTCATGGGATGGATCGAGCAGGTTTTGTATCCGGTCTTCGGGGATCAGCTTGCCCGGCCGCTCGTCGTGACGCTTGAGCCAGCGCCCTGGCTGCAGCCGGATCAGCAGCCAGATCAACAGTCCGATCAGCACCGCAATCGCCAGCCACTGCAGCAGGCTGGCCAGGGTGGTGAGATCGGGCAGCCAGCCAGGCTCTGCCTGTTCCTCGGGCTTCAGGTCCGAGACCGGCATCAGCCGGGTCTGGCAGAAGCGCAGCTCGGGCTGCTGCAGCAACTCACCGAGCTGCTGCTCGACGGGGTCGGTCGAACTGGCCAGGGCGCGGGTCCGCGCTTCCCATTTGTCGCAGTCCTGGGGGGTAATGCGGGGGTCGATTGGCTGATCCTGGGCCGTGGCGATCAGGCACCAGGCCAGGGCCGAGCCGATCAGTGACACCACTCGGACCAGGCGCTGGATCCGGCCTGCTCGAGGCTGATGACTCATGGCGATACCCGCTGTTGCTGATGATGTTCAACGATCGATCTCAGCCGTGGTTCCAGGTCCCAGCCCTCCAGACGAGAGCGCTGGTTCAGGTAGATTCCGAACCCGCCGCCGACGTAGAAGGGTTCGACCAGAACGATCACCGGCAGGTAGGCCAGGGCAAGCAGCCGCCAGACCTGATCGCTGCTGACCGAGACTGTCAGCCAGTCGAAGAAATACAGGCCGCCCGTCCATTGTTCAGGCGCGAGCGTCCAGGCCAGGGTGCCGATCGAGGCCAGAAAGCCGAGTTCGACCATGGCGGCAAGGAAGGACAAGCTGGTGCCTGCTCCGCGGTCGTTGTGGGACAGCGCCCGAGCGCGCCGATTGCGGGCTGCACCTTTGAGCCGCTCCAGCTGCCAGATCGGCAGAACCGCGCTGCGGGCCGGATTGAAGCGATGCCAGAGCAGGGTCACCAGGTGTCCATCGCGCCACCAGCTCCGCCATTCGCGCAGTACCGTGGTCGTCCCTCCGGAGCGTCCGAGGAGATCGTCGCTGAGCTGGTGCAGCAGGGCGCGATCGAGGGTCGGCTTGAACCAGACCAGGGTGAGCAGCAGGGCAGGAGCAAACCACTTGCTCAGGACAAGGCCGACCAGGGCGATCGGAGTCAGCACGACCAACGACAGGCCGGCCTGCGCAGGCCAGTTGACGCGGGTCAGATGCATCCCGAGTTCGATGGCCTCGCCCGGGCTGCGCGGTCGAAGAACAATCCGGTCAGTCTGCATGGCGCCCGCGTCCGACCCAGCCGAAATAGACAACGACGAACAGCCAGAGCAGCCCGCCGACCAAATATTTATTGTCGACCGACGCCGGGCTGGCCGACCAGAAAGCCTCGAGACCGGCGGCGATCAGCAGCATGGCGATCACGCCGTAGAGCAGCCTGACAGCGCGGCGCGCTCCCATGCGCAGCGCGGCCATCCGACTCAAGCCGCCCGGAAACAGCAGGCTCAGGCCCATCCGTGCACCGGCCGCGCCGGCCAGCGCGATGGCCGGCAGCTCGAAGGCGCCATGGCCGATCACGAAGCTTGAAAAGTTTTCCTGGTAGCCGGCAAAACTCAGGTGAGCGCCGACGGCTCCGATCTGGACCCCGTTGAACAGCAGAATGAAGGCTGAGCCGATTCCGAAGATCAGTCCGGAACCGAAGGTACGCAGGGCGACTCCGATGTTGTTCATGATGTAGAAGGAAAACATCACCAGATTGCTCTCGGCGCCTCTCGTCAGCCCGCCCTTGCCCTCGTACATCTGCTCGTACTGCATGATCGTGTCCGGGCTGAGCACCCGATAGACGAACTCGGGTGAATGACCGATATACCAGAACAGCCAGATCATCGGCCCGAACAGCAAGGCCCCGGCGAGCAGGCACAGCCGCCACTCGGACCGGACCAGGACGGGAAAATCATGGGCGAAGAACCGGCCAAGGGCACGGCCCAGGTGGTTGCGCGGTTGGTACAGGAAGGCATGTCCCAGACGAACCTGCTGCTCGAGCTGGTCGACGAGAGTCAGGCTGTAGCCGCGGGTGCGGGCCAGGGCGAGATCGTTGCATAGTGCCCGGTAGTGTTTGGGAAAGCTGGCCAGGTCCTCCTCGTTGCCGCGCTGCCGGCGGAGTCGTTTGAGCTGCCGCGCGTAGGCCTCCCAACGGGCCAGGCGCTGGGCCATGAAGTGCTGTTGCTTCACGACATCTGCCCGCGCAGTGCTCGCGCCCAGGACTGGATTCGATCCACCGCCGGTCGGCCTTCGATGCCGGTTACAGGCTTCAGAATGCTGCTCAATTCAGCCGCCCGCTCCGGGTTGAGGCGCGGGCTGCGTTCGGCCAGCGCAAGGATCGTACGCTGTTCCTCGGCGATGAGCGGGATCGAAATCGGTTCTGCCGGCCCCTCGCCGAGATCGGCGTGCGCGATGAGATCAGTATGCGTCCGGACTACGACGGTCCCGGCGGCCAGATCTCCAAGGCGCTGGAAGCGGCCGTTGCAGAACATCGCGATCAGGCCCGTGCTGTAGAACAGCGGCAGGAAATCAACCTGGCGGACCAGATTCCGAACGATGGAGGCGCTCCAGTTGACCGGCGTACCGTCGTGCATCAGCACCTTGATTCTGGCGGCGCGCTTGCCCGGCGTCGCTCCATGCGCAAGGACTTCGAACAGCACCGGATACCACCAGTTGATCATGAACCAGGCAATCAGAAGGATGGCATAGCCGATCGCCTGCATCCAGGCCAGGGCCCAGGCCAGTCCGAACATCAGGCCGCCGCGAATCAACAGATCGAGCAGCCAGGCACCACCGCGCGGGATCGGGCCGGCCAGGCTCAGGCTCAGTTCGATGCCGTCCGGGGTCTCGACGGGATAGGTGCTGTCGATCTTCAATGGGCCATGCCCTTCATGGCTGCCGATCCCGGCGATTGTTTCAGGCCTGCTCTCCGATGTAGATATCGCGGTAGGCCGCATAATTGGAGCAGCCCAGCCAGGGCGAGACGAAAAGCAGTCCGATGACCAGCGCCAGCAGGCCCCCGATCAGAAGCGCGAAGGCGACCAGGCTGTAGACCAGGAACGGCAGGATATTCTTCAGGCAGCCGAAGAAGCTGCGCTTCATTGCCTCGACGGGTGCGACCTTGTGGAGCACGATCAGGGTCGGGGCAAACCAGATCAGCATGATCACCGGCAGCGTGATCGCAACGAAGATCAGGGCGCCGAGCAGAGTGCCGGCCAGAACGCCGCCTTCGATCATGCCGTCAGGTGCCCCACCCAGGCCCAGAGCGAAAACGCTGCCGACGAGCACGAAGGTGATGCCCATGGCAATCAAAAGGGCGACCATGTTGGCCGCGAAGTAGATCAGGGAGGCGATCGCCAGCGGCGCGAAATTTTCTCCGAAGCCACCGAACAGGTCCTCGAATCGGACCTCGCCCTCGGTGCGCATCCTTTCGCAGCCGATCGCCCAGCCGGCCATGATGAACGGCGTCAGGAAGGCGGCAACGAAGCCGACCAGCGGGACCAGGTTCAGGGCAAAGAAGATCAGGCCCGCGACCAGCGACATGCCGATCCAGGTGCCCATGGCGCCGGAAAACAGGGCCCAGCCTTCGCCGATCCAGCCGGCCCCCCGGCCTGCACTGACGCTGCGTGGGGGATCGAGCAGCTGGCCGGGCTGTCCGCCCGTCTCCGGGGGCTGGATATCCACTTCCGGTGGTTGATAGGGATTGGCGGATTCAGTCATGGCATGCCCTTTCTGGAGAAAAGATCATAGACCGCCAACGGTATCACAGGGACGTTCGGCCTAGAGCTCCATGACGATCTGATCACGGACCCCGCGGGCACGCTCTCGGGCCTGTTCGATATCCGCCCCCAGCGCCAGCGCCACCCCCATTCTCCGCCGTCCCTGAACCTGCGGCTTGCCGAACAGGCGCAGGTCCGTATCAGCCTCGGCGAGCGCCCGATCGAGATGGCTGAAGCGCACCCGATCCGAGTCGCCTTCGACCAGCAGAGCAGCCGAGGCCGCGGGGCCGGCCTGCCGGATGCATGGAATCGGCAGACCCAGAATGGCCCGGGCGTGCAGGTCGAACTGCGAGAGGCTCTGGGAGATCAGCGTGACCATGCCGGTATCGTGCGGGCGTGGCGAGACCTCGCTGAACCAGACCTGATCTCCCTTGATGAACAGCTCGACACCGAACACGCCGTATCCGCCGAGCGCTCCGGTGATCGCGCTGGCAATGCGGCGGGCCTCGGTGCGCGCGACGTCGCTCATGGCCTGGGGTTGCCAGGACTCGCGGTAGTCGCCGTCTCCCTGCACATGGCCGATGGGATCGCAGAACGAAGTCCCGTCGCGGTGGCGCACGGTCAGCAGGGTGATCTCGTAGTCGAAATCGACGAATCCCTCGACGATGACCCGTCCCTGGCCTGCGCGGCCGCCTTCCTGAGCATAGGCCCAGGCGGTCTTGATCTGACTTCTGTCCCGGATCAGACTCTGACCCTTGCCGGAGGAGGACATGATCGGCTTGACGACGCAGGGCAGGCCGATCTCGGCCACGGCTGCCTCGAAGCCCGACTGATCAGCGGCAAAGCGAAAGGCCGAGGTAGGGAGTCCCAGTTGTTCTGCCGCCAGGCGGCGGATGCCTTCGCGATTCATCGTCAGGTGAGCGGCCTGCGCGGTCGGGATGACCCGCTGACCTTCCGCTTCGAGCTCGCGAAGGGTCGCTGTGGCAATCGCTTCGATCTCGGGAACGATCAGGTGCGGCTCGTCGAGGGCAACCACCGCCCGGAGCATGTCGCCATCGAGCATGTCGATGACATGACTTCTGTGTGCGACCTGCATGGCCGGCGCATCGGGATAACGGTCGACTGCGATGACTTCGCAGCCGAGGCGCTGCAGCGCAATGGCGACTTCCTTGCCGAGCTCGCCGCTGCCGAGCAGCATCACGCGGGTAGCGGTTGCCGATAAGGGGGTTCCGATCCGAGTCATGGGTTCGATGTAGTGTTCGACGAAGCACCGAGTCTAGCGGTCAACGCGCCTCGAAACCAGAAGCCCCGACACCGAGGCGGTGCCGAGGCGGAAGATATTCACTGATTGGCGAGTCCGGGGTTGCCCCGCTGATCAGGCCAGATCGAAGCGATCCGAGTTCATCACCTGGGTCCAGGCGGCGACGAAGTCCCGCACGAACTTCTCCCCGGCGTCGTCCTGGGCATAGGCCTCGGTCAGCGCGCGCAGCTGTGAGTTGGAGCCGAAGACCAGATCCACGCTGGTGCCGGTATACCTGACCTCGCCGCTGCGTCGGTCGACGCCCTCATAGACGTCCTCGGCCTTGACCTTCCATGCGATGCTCATGTCGGTCAGGGCGCGGAAGAAATCGTTGCTGAGCGTGCCGGGACGGTGGGTGAACACGCCATGCTGTGAGCCGCCATGATTGGCGTTGAGTGCACGCATGCCACCGACCAGAACGGTCATCTGCGGAGCGGACAGGCCCAGCAGCTGTGCCTTGTCCAGCAGCATCTCCTCGTCGCGGACCGTGAATCTGGTCCGGCGATAGTTCCGGAACCCGTCGGCTTCCGGGCGCATCGGCTCGAAGGACTCGGCGTCGGTCTGCTCCTGGGTCGCGTCGGTACGACCCGGTGCGAACGGCACCTCGATGTCGTGACCGCCGGCCCTGGCTGCACTCTCGACGGCGGCATTGCCGGCCAGCACGATGAGGTCGGCCAGGGAGACTCGCTTGCCACCGTCCTGTGCGTCGTTGAAATCGGCCTGGATGCCCTCCAGGACTGACAGGACTCGAGCCAGTTTCTCCGGCTCGAACGCTTCCCAGTCCTTCTGCGGCGCCAGGCGGATACGCGCGCCGTTGGCACCGCCACGCTTGTCCGAATCACGATAGGTCGAGGCCGAGTTCCATGCCACGCCAACCAGATCCTGAACGCTCAGGCCGGAATCCAGGATCTTTGCCTTCAGCGTGACCGCATCCTCGATGTCGATCAGTTCGTGGTCCACGCCGGGTACCGGATCCTGCCAGATCAGGTCTTCGGCCGGTACGTCCGGTCCGAGATAGCGGATCTTCGGCCCCATGTCGCGATGGGTCAACTTGAACCAGGCCCGCGCGAAGGCGTCGGCGAACTCATCCGGGTTGGCAAGGAAGTGTTCGGAGATCCTGCGGTAGGCCGGGTCTTCGCGCATCGCCATGTCAGCGGTGGTCATCATGATGTCGACCTTCTGGGTCGCGTCCTCGGCATCAGGCGCCTTCTGTGCATCGGTCGGATTCTTGATCCGCCATTGCCTGGCACCGGCCGGACTTTCGGTCAGTTCCCACTCGTTGTTCAGCAGAACCTCGAAATACTCCATGTTCCACTGCGTCGGGTTCGGCGTCCAGGCGCCTTCGATGCCGGAAGTGATGGTGTCGCTGCCCTTGCCGGACCTGTAGCTGCTCCTCCAGCCGAAGCCCTGTTCCTCGATAGGTGCGGCTTCAGGCTCCGGGCCGACATGCGAGGCAGGGCCCGCGCCATGCGATTTTCCGAAAGTATGGCCGCCGGCGGTCAGGGCGACCGTTTCATAGTCGTTCATGGCCATGCGAGCGAAGGTGTCGCGGATGTCCCGGCCCGATGCGACCGGATCCGGTTTGCCGTCGGGGCCTTCCGGATTGACGTAGATCAGGCCCATCTGGACCGCAGCCAGCGGATGCGCCAGCTGGCGCTCGTTACTGTAGCGGGAGTTGCCCAGCCATTCTTCTTCGGCACCCCAGTAGATATCTTCCTCCGGGCCCCAGATGTCTTCGCGTCCGCCGCCGAAGCCGAAGGTCTTGAAGCCCATGGTCTCCATCGCGACGTTGCCGGCCAGAACGAACAGATCGGCCCAGGAGATCTGGTTGCCGTACTTCTGCTTGACCGGCCACAGCAGGCGACGGGCCTTGTCGAGGTTGCCGTTGTCGGGCCAGCTGTTGAGCGGCGCGAAACGCTGATTACCGGTGCTGGCGCCGCCGCGACCGTCGGCGGTCCGATAGGTGCCGGCCGCATGCCAGGCCATGCGGACCATGAATGGACCGTAATGTCCGTAGTCGGCGGGCCACCAGTCCTGACTGTCAGTCATCACCTCGGCCAGATCCTTCTTCAGCGCGGTCAGATCCAGCTTATCGAACGCTTTGGCGTAGTCGAAACCTTCGCCCATCGGGTCGGCCTTGGCCGGATGCTGGTGCAGGATCGCCAGATTGAGCTGCTCCGGCCACCAATCGACGGAACCTCTTCCGCCGGACTTCTGCAGCGTGCGGCTGCCGTGCATGACCGGACATTTCGCTTGGTCGTCCATAACTCTCTCCGTGATATTCGTTTCGATACGCATGAGTGCGACCAGTCCGCACCCCTGGGTTGATGGCCGGTTCAGTTTCTACCTCATCGGCTGATTAATCAAATGAATAGTTTGTATCTGTTCGATAGGGAATAGCTATTGGATGCCGCCGCGTAGGCTCCCCGGTCCACACGTGCCGAAGATCGGCCTGCGTTATCATGGGCCTTTCGACGTTACTGGTGCCGTCATGACCGATAACAATCGCATTGCCATCACTGTCAAGAGCGGACAGAAAGTCGTCAAGCCACAGGGTTTCACGGCCATCCGCGATGGGATCAAGAGTCGGCCCAACGTGCAGGTCGAGCCGATCGGCCGCAAGCCGAAATGGCTGCGTGCGCGTCTACCCTCCGGTGGCAAGTACGAGCAGGTCAAACGCAATGTGACCGAAAACCGCCTGGCCACCGTCTGCGAGGAATCGAAGTGTCCGAACATCGGGGAGTGCTGGTCGAATGGTGTCGCGACCATCATGCTGATGGGCGATGTCTGTACCCGAGCGTGCAACTTCTGTTCGGTTGATACCGGCAACCCGCGCGGTTGGCTGGATCCGGAAGAGCCGGCCAACTCGGCTGAGTCGGTTCGACTGATGGATCTGAAATACGTGGTCCTGACCTCGGTTGATCGGGACGATCTGGACGACGGTGGCGCAGGCCACTACGCGGCCTGCGTGCGCGAAATCAAGCGTGTCAACCCGCAGACCGCGGTCGAAGCCCTGACGCCGGATTTTCAGGGCCGTCTGAACGATGTCGAAACCGTGGTCGATTCCGGCCTGGAGGTCTTCGCCCAGAACGTCGAGACCGTTCGCCGACTGACGCATCCCGTCCGTGACCCGCGCGCCGGCTATCAGCAGACCCTGGATGTGCTGGCGCACGCCAAGCGCCATCGGCCCGGTGTGCTGACCAAGACCAGCCTGATGCTGGGTCTGGGGGAAACTCTGGACGAAGTGGTCGAGACCCTGCACGATCTGCACGAAATCGGCGTCGATATCGTGACCTTCGGCCAGTATCTGCGCCCGACCGTCAACCACCTGCCGGTCGATCGTTTCGTCACACCGGAGGAATTCCGCGAGCTACGCGAGATCGGACTGGGTATGGGTTTTCTTGAAGTTGTTTCCGGACCGCTGGTGCGTTCGAGCTACAGGGCCGATCGGGTGTTCGAGAAAAACAACTGCGGCCTGGACGAGTCAGCCGCCTGATCCCCTCGTTGCGACCGATGGCGAAACGGCTCGACCCAGAAACGCAGGCTCGGCTGTGTTCTGCGCTCGAGTGCCTGCTCGATCAACTGTGCGTCCAGCGTCGCACCATGACCTATCTCGAAGTGGCCGATCACCTGGCCGTGCCGGGCCCTTATCGTATCCACAAGACGACGCGTCTTCTCGAGCTGCTGCTCAAGCAGGATGTCGAGCAAGGGGTTGCGCCGCGATCGGCGCTGGTCGTCAGCCGAGCCGGCAGTAGGCGTCCGGCCGAAGGGTTCTTCGATCGGGCCAGGCGGCTGGGTATCTGGGACGGTCACGATCCAGCGGGTTTCCACAATGCGCTGTTGAATCGCCTCTTCGGAGAGCGGTTCTCATGATCAATCGCGGCTGACGCCGGGGCGCAGGGCGTTGTACTATCGCCAGCCCGATGAATTGTTGCGAGTGCCCTGATGTTGTTTACCTCCCGTTCGACGCAGCATCTGCGTCAAGTCATTGCGTTGCTATGGGTCCTGCTGATGGCAGGCCTGCTGGCAGCCTGTGGGGATCAGTCCCCGCAATCGGATCCAGATGCGACGCATGATCCTCTTTCCGAATCCGCCGGCGCGGCAGAAACTGCCTCCAGCCTGGCCGAGCCCCCGATGGCAGAGCAGCGTCCGCACCTAGTCAGCGCCCCGGCGGGGGATCGGGAGGATCCCTGGTACTGGCTTCGCGATGATGAGCGTCAGGATGCGGATGTGCTGGCCTACCTGAACGCGGAAAACGACTATACCGATGCCAGCATGGCCGGGCTGAGTGAATTCAAGTCCATGTTGATCGAAGAGCTGCGCGGACGAATTGTCGAGGACGATACCTCAACGCCTGTCTTCGACAATGGTTACTGGTATTACACCCGCTATGAAAGTGGCCAGGAGTATCCGATCCACGCACGTCGTCAGGGCCGCATGGATGCCGAGGAGGAGGTTCTTCTCGATGTCAACGAGTTGGCACAAGGCCATGATTTCTATCGGATTGGTGACTGGGATGTATCGCTGGACAATCGCAGGCTGGCCTTTCTGGAAGACACCAACGGGCGTCGTCAACATCGCTTGATGCTGCGTGATCTCGAGACCGGCGAGTTCGTGGATACGGGGGTGATGGGGGTGTCCAGCCTGTCCTGGTCTGCCGATCATCGCCACCTGTTCTATGTAGCCAACGAGCCGGAAACGCTCAGGTCCTGGCAAGTCCGCCGCTTCGACACCCAGGCCGAGCCCCTGGTCGAAGGCGAGCTGGTTTACCAGGAAGACGATGAGGCTTTCTACACCGGTGTCGGACGGACCGATTCGGGTCGATACAATCTGATCTATCTCGCGTCGACCGTCTCATCGGAAATGCATATTCTGGAAAGCGATCAGCCGCGGGGGGAATTCCGCGTCTTCTACCCCCGCCAGCGCGATCATGAATATTCCATCGACCATTTCAACGATGCCTGGTTGATTCGAACCAACCTCGAGGCGCCGAATTTCAGGATCATGAAGGCCGGGCTGGCTGATCATGCAGACCAGAACCAGTGGCAGGAACTGATCGAGCACTCGGAAGCGGTGTTCATTCATGATTTCACCGCACTGAACAACTCGCTGGCGATCAGCGAGCGATCGAATGGACTGCGTCGTATTCGGCTCCACGACTGGCGGACGGGTGAATCCTCGATTCTCGACTTCGATGAGCCGACCTACACGGCCTATCTGGGTTCCAATCCGGAGCAGGGCTCCGATCGGCTGCGCTTCCACTACACCTCGATGACCACACCGACCCAGACCCTGGAATACGACGTGGTGACCGGCGAGCGGGAATTGCTCAAGCAGGATGAGGTGGCCGGCGGATTCGATCGAAGGGACTATGTGACCGAGCGTATCGATGTGCCGGCGCGCGACGGCGTACTGGTGCCGGTTTCGATCCTGCGCCACCGCGACACCCCCCTGGACGGCAGCGCACCGCTCTATCAGTACGCTTATGGGTCGTATGGCTCCAGCAGCGAGCCGACCTTCTCCAGTAATCGGCTGAGTCTGGTCGATCGTGGTTTCGTCTATGCCATTGCCCACGTCAGAGGCGGGCAGGAATTGGGTCGACAATGGTATGACGACGGCCGAATGCTGAACAAGAAGAACACCTTCCGTGACTTCATTGATGTCACTTCTCACCTCGTGGAGGAGGGGGTGGTCGACCCGGACCGGGTCTTCGCCATGGGGGGTAGCGCCGGCGGTCTCCTGATGGGCGGCGTGGCCAATATGGCGCCGGACCTCTACACCGGAATCGTGGCCCACGTCCCCTTTGTCGATGTCGTGACCACGATGCTCGATGAAACGATCCCCCTGACGACCAACGAGTTCGACGAGTGGGGCAATCCGAAGGACCCGGAATTCTACGAGTACATGCTTGCCTATTCGCCCTACGACAATGTCGCGGCGCAGGACTATCCGGCCATGCTCGTCACGACCGGTCTGTGGGATTCCCAGGTCCAGTACTGGGAGCCGGCCAAATGGGTCGCCCGTCTGCGAGCGACCGGCACCGGCGATGAGCCGCTGTTGCTTCATACCAACATGGAAGCCGGCCACGGTGGCGCGTCGGGACGATTCCAGCGCCTGGACTCTACAGCCCTGGAGTTTGCGTTTATCCTCGATCAGGCCGGCCTGGTCGATACCGAGCTCCGAGAGGATGCGATCCGATGAAAAAGACCCTGCTGACGGCCTCGGCTCTGGCCGTGTTGATCAGTGGCTGTGCCACGATGAGCCCGGAGCAGTGCATGGTGGCCGACTGGTATCGCCTGGGAGAGCAGGATGCCCTGGCCGGCCGCACCTCCGATCACCTGGCCAATCGAGCGGGGGCCTGCCAGGAGGCCGGCTATGGTGTCGACATCGAATCCTGGTATGCGGGCTTCGAAGCAGCGCTGCCTTCGTTCTGCACGATCGATAGCGGATTCCAGTTCGGCGTCGGTGGCAGTCGCTACCAGAACAGCTGCCCGGTGCAGTTCGCCGATGAGTTCATCGACGGATACCAGCTGGGTTCCGAGATCTATGCGCTGCAACAGTCGACCCTGGCCGCGCAGCGCCGCATGGACCAGACCCGGAACCTGATCGATCGCGAAATGAGACAGGAGCAACCCGATCTGGATCGCATCGATGACCTGCAGGACGACCTTGACGACATCATGCGGGATCTCAGAGCGCTTGAATCCGAACTCGGCACTGCCCGCGGCGTGGCCATCGGTCGCGGCTTCAGCGTTCCGCGCTGAATCAGGGTCGAAAAGCAGAAGAGTTTGCCAGCAGAAGCTTGACACCCCATCCGCCTTTTCCGATAATGCGCGGCTTGCTAGTTCAAAGCGCCCGTAGCTCAGCTGGATAGAGTACCTGGCTACGAACCAGGCGGTCGGAGGTTCGAATCCTTCCGGGCGCGCCATATAAAAAAGGCTCCGCAAAAGCGGGGCCTTTTTTATATGGCGCGCCCGGAAGTTACTTCGAACCTCCCAGGTTCGACCAGTTGCGCAGCAACTGACGACGAACGGCGAAGCCGTGAAGCCCGCAGGGTCAAAACCGCCATCGAGCGGTTTTGATCCATCCTTCCGGGCGCGCTGCTGAATCCATCTCGGTGCCGGCAACGAAATTCGCGCGAGCGCTCCCCACGCTAGATGGTTTTTCAGATTGAGGTGCATCCGCTCCCGCGAAGTTTTTCCTTTGGCGCGCCCGGAAATTACTTCGAACCTCCCAGCTTCGAACAAATGCGCAGCAACTGACGACGAGCGACGCAGCATTTTCCTTTTTATCTGCTGTATTCGGAAAATCAGTTGACCGCGAGGACAACTATCCTTAACATTGGCCGGCTTGACGTCGGGGCGTAGCGCAGCCTGGTAGCGCAACTGCTTTGGGAGCAGTAGGTCGCAGGTTCAAATCCTGCCGCCCCGACCACGATTTAGCGGGCGCCTGTAGCTCAACCGGATAGAGCATCGGCCTTCTAAGCCGGCGGTTGCAGGTTCGAGTCCTGCCGGGCGCGCCATTGTGAGAAATAGCGTTACAATAGGGCGCTGACAAGGTCTCGGAATGAGACCGGAATCGACAATTTGCTGATGGTGGGCGTAGCTCAGTTGGTAGAGCACTGGATTGTGGCTCCGGAGGTCGCGGGTTCAAACCCCGTCGCTCACCCCATTTTTTCGGGCCGTTAGCTCAATGGTAGAGCAGCTGACTCTTAATCAGTAGGTTCGGGGTTCGAGTCCCTGACGGCCCACCAAATCGGCGGCCAGCTCGGTACTACGGTGCTGACCGATGTCCGTTTTCAACCACCTACAACTTCCAAGAACAGACTAGCCATGCAGGTATCCGTGGAAAACATCGGGGATCTTGAGCGCCGCATGACGGTGCAGGTTCCTACCGACGAGATCGACAGTCAGATTACTGGTCGTCTCAATGAACTCCGTCGCGAGGTTCGCCTGAAAGGGTTTCGACCCGGCAAGGTGCCCCTGAACGTGATTCGTCAGCGTTATGGACAGCAGGTCCGTGATGAGGTGCTGCAGCAGACCATGCAGTCGCGTCTGCAGGATGCGATCGGTGAGCAGGACATGCGGGTCGCGGGCGTGACGCGCCTGGAGCCGCAGCCCGAGACCGATGGCCAGTTCCAGTTTGTGGCCGATCTCGAGGTGTTTCCGGAAATGCCGTCGATCAAGGTCGATGGGATCGAGATCAGCAAGCCGGAAGCGGAAGTGCAGGACTCGGATGTCGATGAGATGATCGAGACACTGCGCGAGCAGAAGCGGACCTGGTTTGAAACGGATCAGGCCTCGCAGGCGGGTCACCGGGTCAAGGCGTCCTACGTGGCCGAACTGGATGACCAGAAGGTCCCCGAAGACGGTCGTCATGCGCTTGCGCCGGTGATCGGGCAAACCAAGGGGTTTCCGGCCCTGGATGAGGCGTTGACCGGGGTCAAGTCAGGCGACACCAAGGCGGTCGAGCTGACCTTCCCGGAGTCCTATCGGTATACCGAACTGGCAGGCAAGACCGTGCCGGTCGAATTCCAGATTGACGCTGTCGAGCAGTCCGAATTGCCCGAGGTCGATGATGAATTCGCCAGGGAGTTCGGGGTCGAAGAAGGTGTCGACAAGCTGCGCGCTGATGTGCGGCGAAATCTGGAGCGCGAACTGCGCCAGGCGGTCACCAACCGACTCAAGCAGGCAGTGACCGACGGGCTCCTGCAAGCCTATGGTGATATCCCGCTTCCCTCGTCGAGTATCCGTCAGGAGTCCCAGCAGATGGCGTCCCAGATGCAGCAGCAGATGGGAGGGCAGGGCGGTCAACTGTCTCCGGACATGTTCAAGGAGCAGGCGGAGAAGCGTCTGCGCCTGGGGTTGCTGTTCGGCGAATTCGCCCGGCAGAACGAGATTTCGATCGACCCGGTGCGCGTTGACGCCAAACTCTCGGAAGTTGCGGAAACTTACGAAAATCCGGAACAGATCACGGAAATCTACCGCTCCGACGAGCGGCTGATGGATCAACTGGAGAATCTCGCCCTGGAAGAGCAGGTGATCGATGCCATCCTGCAGAACGCCAAGGTATCCACTGAAACCATGACCTTCAAGAAGGCAATGGAGCAGGAATGAACGAAAGGGCCCTGAATCTCGTCCCGATGGTCGTCGAGCAGTCTGCTCGCGGCGAGCGGGCCTATGACATCTATTCGCGGCTCCTCAAGGAGCGCGTCATCTTCATCGTGGGGCCGATCGAGGACTACATGGCCAATCTGGTTGTGGCCCAGCTCCTGTATCTGGAATCGGAGAATCCCGACAAGGATGTCAGCATCTACATCAACTCTCCCGGTGGAGCCGTTACCGCAGGAATGGCGATCTACGACACCATGCAGTTCATCAAGCCGGATGTCGCGACGATGTGCGTCGGTCAGGCTTCCAGCATGGGCGCGCTGCTTCTGACCGCTGGTGCCAAGGGCAAGCGCTATGCCCTGAGCCATTCCCGGGTGATGATTCATCAGCCGCTCGGCGGTTTCCAGGGCCAGGCCTCGGATATCGACATCCATGCTCGAGAAATCCTGAAGATGAAGGATGAGCTCAATCGGATCCTGCAGCATCACACCGGTCAGCCGCTGGAAACGATCGAGGCCGATACCGACCGCGACAAGTTCATGTCGGCGACCGAGGCGGCCGACTACGGTCTGGTTGATGAAGTCCTGACCAGCCGTTCCTCGACATAATGGCAGGCCGATTCAGGTACACTTCGGTCCAGATTGGTGAAAAGTAGTTACTGTCCAGACGTATGAGTGAGTCGACCAGCGACGGAAAGATCTTGTATTGCTCGTTTTGCGGCAAGAGCCAGCATGAAGTCCGCAAACTGATCGCAGGGCCCAGCGTGTATATCTGCGATGAATGCGTAGAGCTGTGCAACGACATCATCCGCGAGGAACTGGAGGAATCCAGCCTGGCGGAGCGCGAGCAGCTGCCAACGCCACGGGAAATCCACGCGTTCCTGGACAATTACGTCATCGGGCAGCAGGATGCCAAGAAAGTCCTGTCGGTGGCGGTCTACAACCACTACAAGCGGCTCGAATCGCACAAGCATCGCGACGACGTCGAGCTGTCCAAGTCCAACATCCTGTTGATCGGCCCGACCGGTTCCGGTAAGACGCTGCTGGCCGAGACGCTGGCCAGAATGCTCAACGTGCCGTTCACGATCGCCGATGCGACAACGCTCACCGAAGCAGGTTATGTCGGTGAAGACGTTGAAAACATCATCCAGAAGCTGCTGCAGAAATGCGATTACGACGTCGACAAGGCGCAGAGCGGAATCGTCTACATAGACGAAATCGACAAGATTTCCCGCAAGGCCGAGAATCCGTCGATCACCCGCGACGTTTCGGGAGAAGGTGTCCAGCAGGCGCTGTTGAAACTGATCGAAGGCACGATGGCGTCGGTTCCGCCACAGGGTGGCAGAAAGCACCCGCAGCAGGAGTTTCTTCAGGTTGACACCCGCAATATCCTGTTTATCTGCGGCGGCGCTTTTGCCGGGCTCGACAAGGTCATTCAGGCTCGCTCGCGCACGGCCGGCATCGGCTTCAAGGCCAACGTCCAGAGCCTGCAGGAGGGAGATCTGTCTTCGGTGATTGCGGATGTCGAGCCGGAGGATCTGATCCGTTTCGGTCTGATCCCCGAGTTCGTCGGCCGGATGCCGGTTTTCGCGACCCTTCGCGAGCTCGACGAGGACGCCCTGGTCCGGATTCTGATCGAGCCGAAAAACGCCGTCGTCAAACAGTTCAAGAAGCTGTTCGAAATGGACAACTGTGAGCTCGAGGTGCGCGAAGACGCACTGCATGCGATCGCCAGAAAAGCCATGGCGCGCAAGACTGGTGCGCGCGGGCTGCGGACCATTCTGGAAAATGTGCTTCTCGAGAGCATGTACGATCTGCCCTCTGCCGACAATGTGAGCAAAGTGGTCGTCGACGAAGCCGTGATCAACGGTGAAGCCGCGCCCTACCTCATCTACGAAGGCAATCCCCCTCAGCGAGCCGGCGCCGAGAACTGACAGTTCCGGCCCCGGCGGGGCCATCGGTTGCATTGCGCTTGAATCCCGGCCGACCGGGTTCAATATAGTAGGCAGTACAGTGAGCGGCGCATTGCCGTCGCTCGACCCATCCGCCAAGGAATTCAAAGCTTATGGAAAGCAATACGCAAGGCGACGTTATCTCAACACCGCCACGTCAGCCGACACCGGTGCTGAGCCTTCGAGATGTCGTCGTCTTCCCGCACATGGTGATCCCGTTGTTCGTGGGTCGCGAGCGCTCCGTACGTGCGCTGGAAGAAACCATGAACGTGGACAAACAGATCCTGTTGATCACCCAGCGTGATTCAGAGGTCGAGTCTCCCGAGCCGGATGATCTCTACAAATGCGGCACCATTGCCAGCATTCTGCAGATGCTGCGACTTCCCGACGGAACGACCAAGGTGCTCGTGGAGGGCGTTGAGCGGGTCAAGGTCAACGATCTGACCGAAACCGAAGGCTATCTGGCCGGCACCTGGGAGTATCTGGAAACCGATGTCGAGGATGAGCGTCAGATCGAGGTGACCCAGCGCAGTCTGATGGGCATGTTCGAGCAATACGTCAAACTGAGCCGCAAGATTCCTCCTGAATTGCTGACCACGCTGGCCGGCATTGACGACTCCAGTCGTCTGGCCGACACCATCGCGGCGCATCTTGGAATCCGCAACGAAGACAAGCAGCAGATTCTCGAAACCGCGCCGGTCCTGCAGAGAATGGAACGTCTGATGGCACTCGTCGAGGGTGAGATCGATGTCCTCAAGCTCGAAAAGCGCATTCGGGGTCGAGTCAAGACCCAGATGGAAAAAAGCCAGCGGGAGTACTACCTGAATGAGCAGATGAAAGCCATTCAGAAAGAGCTTGGCGATCTGGACGAATCAGGGAATGATCTCGGCGATCTCGAGCAGAGAATCGAAAAGGCCGGGATGCCTAAGGAAGCCCTGGAAAAGGCCAGGAGCGAGTTCAACAAGCTCAAGATGATGTCGCCCATGTCGGCCGAGGCAACCGTGGTCAGGAATTATCTAGACTGGATGTTGATGATGCCCTGGAAGAAGCGCAGCAAGATCCGCAACGATCTGAAGGCCGCAGAGTCTATCCTGGAAGCCGATCACCATGGTCTGGAACGAGTCAAGGAGCGGATCCTCGAGTATCTCGCCGTCCAGCAGAGGGTGAAGAAGCTCAAGGGTCCGATCCTTTGTCTGGTCGGGCCGCCTGGCGTGGGCAAGACCTCGCTGGGCAAGTCGATTGCGCGAGCTACGGGGCGCAAATTCGTCAGAATGAGCCTCGGTGGCGTCCGTGACGAAGCCGAAATCCGCGGCCATCGCAGAACCTACATCGGCTCAATGCCGGGGCGCGTGCTGCAGAATATGGGCAAGGTGGAAACTCGCAATCCGCTGTTCATGCTCGACGAGCTGGACAAGATGAGCATGGATTTCCGTGGCGATCCGTCCTCTGCACTGCTTGAAGTGCTTGACCCGGAGCAGAACAATACCTTCGGGGATCACTACCTTGAAGTCGACTTCGATCTGTCAGAAGTCATGTTCCTGGCAACGGCCAATTCCCTGAATATCCCAGGCCCGTTGCTGGATCGGATGGAGGTCATTCGGATCCCGGGCTATACCGAGGATGAAAAGCTCAATATCTCGACGCGCTACCTGTTGCCCAAACAGATGGAGCAGCACGGCCTCAAGGGTGAAGAGATGACCGTCAGTGAATCGGCGATCATCGACATCATTCGGTATTACACCCGCGAGGCTGGCGTTCGAAGCGTCGAACGCGAACTGGCCAAACTGTGCCGCAAGGTAGTCAAGGAGTTGAGTCTCGATCCATCCCTGAAGCGGCGTCAGATCACGATTCGAAATCTGGACAAGTACCTGGGTGTCAGGCGGCACCGCTACGGCCGCGCCGAAGAGCAGAACGAGATTGGTCAGGTGACCGGTCTGGCATGGACGGAGGTGGGTGGTGAGCTGCTGCAGATCGAAGCAGCTGCAGTGCCCGGCAAGGGCAAGCTGACCCACACCGGTCAGCTGGGAAGCGTGATGCAGGAGTCAGTTCAGGCCGGTCTTTCGGTCGTCCGCTCGCGGGCTCGTGCTCTGGGCATTGCCGAGGACTTCCATCAGAATCGGGACATCCACATCCACGTTCCAGAGGGTGCGACCCCCAAGGACGGCCCGAGCGCCGGAGTCGGCATGGTCACGGCCCTGGTGTCAGTCCTGACCGGCATCGCGGTGCGCTCGGATGTTGCCATGACCGGCGAGATCACGCTGCGCGGCAAGGTCCTGCCGATCGGCGGTCTGAAGGAAAAGCTGCTGGCCGCCCTGCGCGGTGGAATCCGCCTGGTGCTGATCCCCGAAGAGAACGAAAAGGACCTGGCGGAGATCCCGGATCGGATCAAGAAAGACCTGGAAATCAAACCTGTCAAGTGGATTGATGAGGTCCTCGAGCTGGCGCTGGTCGAGGCCCCGAGAGGTCCGTCCTCGGAAGAAAGGTCGGTTACGGGCACAAAGGGCTCGGAGAGTTCGGAGGTTCGGGCGCATTGAAGCTGTTTTTTTGCGTTAAACGAACATTTCAGGCGCATTTCTGGTTGATGGCAATGGCCCGCTGAGCTACCATGACCGGTCAACAGATGGTCGGCGGCTGCTCGGGGAACATTGGCAGCAACATGGGGGCTGGCCGTTGTGTGTCACTTCACAAGATAAAGAAATCGGAGCTACATCCAATGAACAAGACTGAACTGATCGAGGCCATTTCAGATGGCGCGGAACTGACCAAGGCCGACGCACAGCGCGCCCTGGAAGCGACGATCGACGCGATCACCAAAACGCTGAAGAAAGACGACACGGTATCTCTGGTCGGCTTCGGTACGTTTTCGGTGAAGAAGCGTGCTGCTCGTACCGGCCGCAACCCGGCCACCGGAGAGACGATCAAGATCAAGGCATCGAAAACTCCGTCATTTAAGGCTGGCAAAGGCTTTAAAGACGCGATAAAATAACGGGCTTATGCCCGGGGTGCTTAGCTCAGCTGGGAGAGCATCGCCCTTACAAGGCGAGGGTCGGAGGTTCGAGCCCTCCAGCACCCACCAGGTTTAGGAGTGGTAGTTCAGTTGGTTAGAATACCGGCCTGTCACGCCGGGGGTCGCGGGTTCGAGTCCCGTCCACTCCGCCATTATGCTGCAGGGCGCCCTCGAGGCGCCCTGTTCGTTATCTGGAGAAGGGATTTTCCTTGCCGGAAAATCTTGTCATAACTCTGGCTTGCTCAAGGACTGTTAAATCACCATGCTTCAGGCTATTCGTGATCGCGTCACCGGACTCATTGCCTTCATCATTCTGGGCTTGCTTGCAATTCCTTTCGTTTTCGTCGGCCTGGATAGCTACATCCAGGGTGTTCCCGAGGACGCGGTAGCGACAGTCGGGGATGCAAAGATCACCAGCAGCGAGTTCCAGACCAGCTTCGCCCAGTACCGCGCCAATCTGCGGCAGCAGCAGGGCGAGGACTATGACGAAGTTGCTACCAATCAACCGATCGTGCGGCGCGAGCATCTGGAGGGGATGATCGATCAGCTTCTGCTGCGTCAATACGCTGCAGAACTCGGTCTGGCGATCAGTGATCGCGAGCTGCAGGAAATCATTGCCGAGATTCCGGCGTTTCAGGTGGCCGGGCAGTTCAGCTCCGAGCAGTACCGAACCGTTCTGCGCTCGACTGGAAGAACGCCGACCTCATTTGATGCCGAGTTGCGCGAGGACCTTCTGATCAACGCCATCCCGGGCGCCTTGACGACCTCGATTGCTCCTACCGAAACGGCCGTCGACCAGATCATCCGCCTGCGGCAGCAGACCAGAGACCTGGCCGTCCTGACAGTGGCTCCGACCGACTTCGAGGCTCAGGTAGAGATCACTGACGAAGAAGTCGCGAGATTCTACGAGGAAAACCCTGACGATTTCCGCACCGTCGAGCGCGTGCGGGTGACCTGGATGGAGCTGTCGGCAGACCAGCTCGGTGAGGATCTTGCGCTGACCGAGGAGCAGCTGAGACTGCGCTACGAGTCCAGCGCCCAGCGCTACCTGACGCCGGAGGCACGTCGAGCCTCTCACATTCTGGTTGCAACCAGTGGTGAGCGAACGAATGATGAAGCCGAAGCGCTCGCTGACGAGATTCTGGAGCGGCTCAATGCTGGTGAGGCCTTTGCTGATCTGGCGCGTGAATTCTCCGATGATCCGGTGTCAGCCGATGCCGGCGGTGATCTCGGACTGATCGAGCCCGCGCAGATGGTCGAGCCCTTTGAACAAGCCCTGTTCGATCTCACCGAGCCGGGCACGATTTCCGAGCCCGTTCAGACCCGTTTCGGCTGGCATATCATTCGTCTCGATGAGATTCGCGAACCCGAAGGCATGAGTTTCGACCAGGCCAGGGAGCAGATTCTCAATGAGTACATCGAGACCGAGGCCGAGCGCCTCTACGTCGAACAGTCGGATCGTCTGATTGATCTGATCTTCGCCGATGACTCCAGTCTGGAGAATCTGGCCGAGGAGTTGGGTCTCGAGGTCCGTATCAGCGATGCGTTCTCGCGCGTCGGAGGTCAGGGCGTGCTTTCCGACCCACAGGTCGTCGAAGCCGCATTCTCGGATAGAGTCCTGCTGGACAATGCCGTCTCGGATCTGATTGATCTTGGCGACAGCCGGGCAGTGGTCGTTCAGCTGGAAGAACATCTGCCCTCGGTCGTGCGCCCGCTTGAAGAAGTGTCAGAGAGTATCCTGACGCGCCTGAGGTTGGAACGTTCTGCTGATCTGGCGCGTGAGCACGCAGAATCGCTGCTGGCTGAAATACGAACAGGCGATGTCGAGTCTCTCGAGGCTCTAGCCGAGCGCGAGGGCATGGAGCTCGAACTGATCGATGGTTTGGCGCGGTTTGATTTCCAGCATGGTGCCGACTTCATTCAGCAGGCCTTTCGACTGCCGGCGCCGACCGATGGTCCGGGTCTGTATATCCTCGACAAGGGTCGTGATTTCGCGATCACACGCCTGGATGCGGTGGTCGATGGCGATCCGGCAACGGCCAGCGAGGCCGAGCGGGATGGCATTCGTCAGCAGCTGCGTTTCGTGACCGGCGATTACGAGATCGCAGGGCTGCTCGAATACCTGCGCAATACTACCGAGATCGTCGTTCTCGACAATCGGCTCTGATCCCGGCTTGATCAGTCAGATTCTGACGAAAGACCGAACGCCGCGGCGTCGGTCTTTCGTCAGGCGCTTATTCCAGTCCGGCCATGCCCACGATGTTGTAGCCGGCATCGACGTAGGTGATCTCGCCGGTCACGCCCGAGGCCATGTCGGAACAGAGGAAGGCAGCTACATTTCCAACGTCTTCCGGCGTCACGCTTCGACGCAGGGGCGCGGTTGTTTCGACGTGATCCAGCATGGCGCGGAATTTCGAAATGCCGGCGGCGGCCAGGGTCTTGATCGGGCCGGCTGAAATTCCGTTGACACGAGTTCCTTCCGGACCCAGGCCATGTGCCAGGTAACGAACAGACGCCTCGAGTGAAGCCTTGGCCAGCCCCATCACGTTATAACTCGGCATCGCGCGCACGGCACCCAGATAGGACAGGGTCAGCAAGGCACCATTGCGACCCTTCATCATGTCTCGCCCAGCCCGTGCCAGGGCCGCGAAGCTGTAGCTCGAGATTTCGTGGGCGATTCGAAAGCCCTCGCGGTCGATCACGTCGGCAAATTCACCCTCCAGCTGATCACGCGGCGCAAAGCCTACGGCATGCACGATGATATCCAGCCCGTCCCAGTGTTGGGCCAGACCATCGAAGACGGCATGGATCTGTTCATCGTGCGCCACATCCAGTGGCATGACCAGCTTCGAACCGGTCTGATCGGCGATCTTGTCGACGCGGGACTTCAGTTTTTCGGTCTGGTAGGTGAAAGCCAGCTCGGCTCCCTCTTTGTGCATTGCCTCGGCAATGCCCCAGGCGATCGAGCGAGGGCTGGCCACACCGACGATCAGCGCTTTCTTGCCTTCAAGTATTCCCATGGTCTGTTTGGACTCCCGCGGGTCTTGTGTCAGTCAGATTTGTGAACGAACCGCTTGATTGTACTCGGCCTGAATCGACACCGTGATCCGCGATGATCCCGTCTTGACCTGATCGTCGACCGAATGCCGTATTCTTCCCCATCGGCATACGGATCCTGAATTCATGAAAATCATAGCGATCAGCGGCAGCCTGCGAAAGCATTCCTACAACACCAGATTGGGGTATGTTCTGGACCAGGTCTCGGGCTCGGCGATCGACTTCGAGCTGGCCGATCTTCACGGGATTCCTCTCTACAACGGCGATGAGGAAGACGCGCATGGCATTCCCGCCGCCGTCTCCGCGCTGCGTGCCCGGATCAAGAACAGCGACGGCATGATACTGATCACGCCCGAATACAATGCTGGCATGCCGGGTGTCTTCAAGAACGCGCTGGACTGGCTGACCCGACCGGGGGAGGAAATGAAGCCCACCTTCTCGAAACGTCCCACCGCGCTGGCAGGCGCGACCCCGGGGGCCTGGGGAACCGCGTTGGCGCAGTCCTCGGCGCTGATCAATCTGCGCCAGCTCGGCGTCACCCTGTATCCGGATTACCTGCGCGTTTCCCGCGCGCACAATCGCCTGGAGGAGGGTGCGATCGATCCGGAGCTCAAAGATCAGGCCATCAGCTGGCTGAGGGGTTTTGCCGAATTCATTCGAGCCTGAGTCCACGCCCGGCAAAGGCACCTGAGCGCTTGGTATGGTGCCCCGAGCAGGACTCGAACCTGCGACCTGCCGCTTAGGAGGCGGCTGCTCTATCCAGCTGAGCTACCGGGGCGCTCCACCTGTCGCCGGAATGTTACCAGAGCGATCCTCTATTCTGGTCGCCGGTCTGGTCAGGATCGGACCGTCTGGCCGAGGATCTCGGGCAGGAACTGCTGGCGCCAGCCGCCGGCCCACTCGGGTGGTTCGCCGAACAGCAGGCGAGTCAATTCGCGCTTGCTGGCGATCAGTGCGGGATCTACCCCCAGTCTTTCTGCCAGCGTCCTGACTCGGGCCTGTGCCGCCTTGAGGGCAGAGCGCTGGGCCGGCTCCAGTCTCTGCAGTTCAGGCGGCCTGACCAGTGGCTCTGGTGTCGCGCCGGCCAGAAGGTTGGCGAGAGCTTCTCCGTGGCGCCGCCGATCCCTGGAATGCAATCCATCGAGAGCTGATTCACCTTTGCCTTGCGCTGCCTGCTCGGCGATCTGAATCAGCAGATCGTCCTTGATCACGAAGCTGCGCGGCAGGTCGCGCGCTCTCGCTTCGTGATCTCGCCATGCCGCGAGCAGATTCAGCCAGCCCAGACCTGCCTCATCGAGATGTCCGCCGCCCTTGACCCGCAGCAGTGGCAGTCGATCATCAATCGATTCTGCCTGGTCGACCAACCGCTGGCAGTCCTCGTTCAGCCAGTCCTGTCGTCCAGCGTTCTCGAGCCCTTCCTGCAGCAGATCCTGAAGCTCGATCAGCCAGGCCACATCGCTGGCTGCGTAGTGGAGCAGGTCAGCCGAAAGCGGTCGTCGACACCAGTCCGAGCGTGCCTGTCCGCCGGCAAGGGTGGCGCCGAAGCATTCCTGGACCAGTGTCTCGTAGCGGTATTGCAGTGGAAATCCGAGCATTGCGGCGGCGATCTGGGTGTCGAACAGGGGCTGTGGGACCTCACCACAGACCAACTGCATGATCTCCAGGTCTTCACCGACGCTGTGGAAGACCTTGATGGTCGAGTGATCGGTCATCAATCGTGACAGCTCGTTATCCTGATCGCGGCCAATCGGGTCGATCAGGCTGATCCGGTTGCCATCATAGATCTGAATCAGTCCGGGGCGAGGGTAGAACGTGCGTTCTCGCACGAATTCGGTATCCAGACCGATCACCGCGCGACCGGCACAGTCGGATTCGATCGTGCTCAGAGAGTCAGTCGCCGCAATGAATGCAGCCGAGTCAATGACTTGACGGGCCTTTTCCTGCAGCGCCGGGCAGACTCTAGCCCTGGGGCGAAGTTGTGACATGGATCGCGCTGTTTTTAATAGAATAGAGAGACATGATGTTGTTCCAACGCATTGAATGGGCTATTTTGCGTTCAGGGAGTTTGAATACGAGCTGGCAGTGTACTGTCTGGCGGGCTGAAGAGATACACCGAAGATGCAAATCACTCAAGCGGCAACGCATGATCACTAATGATCAATCTCACCATCTAATGCAAGGGGTCTTGATGAAGACGAATGCAATCACCCTCGCTTTTTTCCTGTTGGTTCTCTGCGGCGGCCTGATGGCGCAGGAAAGCCAGCTGCAGGAGGAAACACCAACCGAATCCGCCGAGGAGCCAGCGGCTGAAGCGCAGGAGACCACTGTACAGGACGCTGCACTTGAGGATTCCGCCGTCGAAGATGTCAGCAGTAACCTCGAACAACCCCAGCCGGTTGCCCCCGCTGACCCGCAGGCCGCTGACGGCAGCACCGAGGAAAGCCGAAGCGTCAGGCGCCTGGGCGATATGGTTGGCAGTGGCTCATCTGAGTTTTCGATGGACATTCCTACCATCAATGCGCCAGCGATTGACCCCGCAACCCTGCCTGAGGTCTCTCTGCCGAACGCACAACAGGACGATGTGCTGCAGAGTCTGTTGAGACGCCAGGCTTTCAGCCCGAATGATCCCGAGATCGCGACTGAAATGACCGCGCTGATGAACCAGGTCGAGGCCGACGCTCAAGCCGCCCTGGCTGGCGGCAATCTGGCACTCGCCCAGCGTCTGACGGATGTCATCGCAGAATTCGAGCCCGATCGCGCCGTGATTGACCAGGTGGCGACCGAGATCGCTCGTCGCTCGAACGTCGCCAGCGCCCTGGCCAGCGCCAATGCAGCGCTCGAGGCCGGCAATCTGGTCGCGCCGGATGGCAACAACGCCAGCGCGCTGTTTCGTGGGGTGCTGGCCCTCGATCCTGGAAATGCCGCCGCCGAGCAGGGACTCCAGCAGACTTTCAGTGCGATGCTCGAACGCGCTGTCGGGCAGGCTCAGGAGCTGGATTTCGAAGCAGCCGAGGCGACCCTGAACGAAGCACTGGCGGTGGTCGATAACGTCTCTGCCGTCGACGAGACGCGCGCGAACATCGCCGATTTCCGCGGGCAGTATCTGACTGATCTGGAGACTTCGATACGCCAGTCGATCGATCAGGGGAACTATGACCAGGCCGAGGGTGCCATTACCAGGCTGCTGGCTCTCGGGCATCCGCGTGAAGAAATCAACGAGCTGCAGAATCTGCTCTCCGATGCCCGGCTCTACGGCAGCCTCGATCCGGGTCAGATCTTCAATGACGAAATGGAGTCGATGTTCCGGCCGGGCCCGGACCTGGTTGTGATCCCTGCTGGCACTTTCATGATGGGTTCGCCGGACGGTGAGGAGGGTCGATTCAATAACGAGGGGCCGGTCCACCGGGTGAATTTCGAGCGTGGCTTTGCGATCAGTCGAACCGAAATCACGGTCGCCGACTACGAGCTGTTCGTCAACGCCACCGGCTACCGAACCGATGCCGAGCGGGTCGGGGAGTCGCGGATCTACGACCCCCGAACAGGTCGAATGGACGTTCAGCCCGGAATCACCTGGCGCAACGATTACATCGGCAATCAAGCCGATCCCGACCTGCCGGTTGTCCATGTTTCCTGGAACGATGCCCGCGCCTACGTCAACTGGCTGGGGCGTGAAACCGGCCGCAGCTATCGACTGCCTTCCGAGGCCGAGTTCGAGTATGCGACGCGTGCAGGAAGCCAGATGCCCTACTGGTGGGGCGATGGTTCGCCTGAAGACGATACCGAAAACGTCACCGGTGATCGGGACAGCTCACCAACCAATGCAAACTGGAACGTGGCCTTCCGGCGCTATTCGGATGGATTCTGGGGGCCGGCACCGGTCGCCAGCCTGCAGGCCAATCCCTTCGGCCTGTACGATATGTCCGGCAACGTCATGGAATGGGTCGAGGACTGCTGGCACGACAGTTTCGTGCGCGCGCCCGATGACGGCTCATCCTGGATGAATCCAGGCTGTGATCGTCATGTCATCAAGGGTGGGGCCTGGTCCAGCACCCCGGCCATGTCGCGCTCGGCATTCCGGCTTCTGGGAAACGCGGATACCACCGATATGCGGGTCGGATTCCGGGTCGCACGGGATCTCTGACCGGTTCAGAGGGACAACAGTCAGGGCGTTTTCGACGTGGCGCCCGACCAGAAATCAACAGGGCGGGCCGAAAGGTCCGCCTTTTTTCGTATTGATCAGACAACGGTAGAGGCTGTTCAGCAACGCTTCAGCTCTGGCTTGGTACAAAGCAGTCTGACGCAGCCTTCTGGCTGCAAGGAGGACCCATGAAAAAGGCATCTGCATTCTGCTTGATCGCACTTCTGGCCTGTGTTGCGCTGTACAGCCCGCTGAGCCTTGCCCAGGATTACCCCGAGTACGAAGACGAGCTGTTCACGCCGGCCGAGCTGGATTCCATTCTGGCCCCCATCGCACTGTATCCGGACAGCGTCCTGTCTCATGTGCTGATTGCCTCGACCTATCCGCTGGAAGTCATCCAGGCGGCGCGATGGACCCGCGACAATCCCGGGCTCGATGGTGAGCTGGCCGTCGCCGCCGTCGAGGATTTCGACTGGGATCCGAGCGTCAAGGCCCTGACTGCCTTCCCCGAGTTGCTGGCCCGAATGGACGAGGATATCGAATGGACCCAGCAGATCGGTGATGCATTTCTCATTCAGGAAGCCTCGGTCGTGGCCGCGATCCAGGGTCTGCGCGATCGCGCTTACGCTCAGGGCCACCTGAGAACCAATGATCATGTCCGAGTTGTCCGCGAGGAGCGGGTGATCTACATCGAACCGGCCCGAACGCGCTACGTCTATGTCCCTTACTACGATCCCCTGGTGGTCTATGGGCGCTGGTGGTGGGATGCCTATCCGCCTTATCGCTGGAGGCATCCCCGCTACCACACCGGCATCAGCTTCTACTGGGGTTCGGGCTTCCGCATCGCGCCGACTTTCTATTTCAGCTCCTTCCACTGGTCGCACAGGCGGGTGGTGGTCGTTCATCATCATCATTATCCCCGCCAGCATTTCCGCTCCGGCCGAGAGGTGGCCCGCTATCACAGAGCTGCGCACTGGCGTCATGACCCGCATCACCGTCGCGGCGTGCAGTATCGCCATCGGGTGCAGGACAAGCGATTGGTCGAGCAGCGCGCCGGCCAGACCCGGCGTACAGACCCCAGGCAGCATTCGGTGGTCGATCAGCGTCGCTGGGCCTCGAGTCGTCGAAACGAGCTCGATCTGCGCGCAGCACCGCAAAGCCGGGCTCAAAGGCAGGGGCGGGCGGTAGCTTCGAGATCTCGTTCGTCGCAGACCGACACCCGCGCCCGGCGAGCTGTCGCTGAGTCGAATACGGTGAACACCCGCTCGATGCGACAAACGACGCGTCAGCGCCAGCAGGATTCGGTCGGTCAGACGACGCAGCGCTCGCGCTCATCATCATCGACACGCGCCGGTGCCAGCACGGAGCGAGTGATTTCACGTCGTGTCGAGGCCAGGGTCGATCGCTCGACTTCTGCGACCCGCCCGATCACTCGATCCAGCAGCCAATCCCAGCCGAGGGAGCGCGCGAGGCTTTCCACCGGCCCGAGCGATTCGGCCGGCATCAGAGTTCCCAGGTCATTCGATGCGGGCGGCAGTGCTGTCCAACGTTCGGCTCCGTCACGCAGCATCAGCCGCATGGACTCGCCGGGCCGCGCCGCTCCCGTTCAATCCAGACAGCGAAGCTCGGTTCCGCGCCCCCAGTCACGGCGCGCACCTCAGTCGGGACGTGAGTCGGCACCGGTTCGGTCATCGCGCCAGGCTGTACCGCGCGTTTCCGGAGACAACCGCGCCCGGGTCCAGAGCCGCTCTCGCCCGGCACGCGGCGAGCGCCGGCGCCAGGATTGATATTGTTCGTGATGGTGCCGGGGGCGGGAATCGAACCCGCACTCTGTTTCCAGAACCGGATTTTGAATCCGGCGCGTCTACCAGTTCCGCCACCCCGGCTGGAGATGGGAGCGTTATTGTCCGCGCTGATAGGGGGCTTGTAAAGCCCTTGATGCTTGTTGCAAGGAGAGCAACCTTGCCCAGAGGTTGCGGGAGCTGCCCGACGGCTCAGGCGGCGTCCAGGCTCAGTGATTTGGACTGGCGCCGATACCAGTCGCCCTGAATCGGCTGAAACACACAGCAATGGTCCATCTCACCGGCATAGATGTGGATGGTCACCGCAGCCTTGTTGCTGCTCGGATTGGCGATGGTGTGGTATTCATGCGGCGGAATCAGGCTGCCTGCGCTGCCGACCCCGGTTCGCATGGTGGTTCTGGGCTCGAGCGCGAAGCGATCATCCTGCTGATCGACCAGCTCATATTGCACCACTTCGATCTCACCGGACCAGACGGCCTCTACGCACCACATTCCAGCGTGATCATGAACGGGTGTCGACTGACCGGGCGCCCAGGTCATGGCCATGACGGTGTAACCGAGGCGATCGTCCTGGTGGATCAATCGTCGGCAATAGTGTTCGGGATCGTATTCGAAGACGCAGTCCGGCAGACGCACCCCGCAGTTGGGCACCAGGTCGGTCAGGACCTCTCGGAGCGAGTTGGTGATGAGTCGCGGGCAGGCCTGATCAACTGCCGCAGAGATCCGTTCGATCATGATTGCCTTGCCTTCGAACTCCATGCTCATCACAGCCACTCCCTGATCGGCGGTCCAAATCGATCAAAGTCTACCAGAAAGGCATCGTGGCCCTGAACCGAATCAAGTGCGTGGAAACTGACATCCGAGCCGGTGGCCTCGAGCGCCGCTGCCAGCTCCTGCTGCTGATGCAATGGGAACAGAAAGTCGGTTTCGACACCCATGACCAGGGCGGTGCCGGTAAAGCTTCTTTCGAACAATGCCTTGATGCTTTCATCGGAATCGCAGGCGTCGAAGCAATCCATGGCGCGGGATAGATACAGATAGCAGCAGGGATCGAACTGGCCAACGAATTTCCTCGCGTGGGTTTCCAGATAGGACTCGATTTCGAAGCGCATTCCGAACAGGGTCTGCGGGAAATAGTCCTGGCGCTTGCGTCCGAATCGCTGGCGCCACTCCAGGGCCGAGCGATAGGTGATCATTCCGAGCTTTCGGGCCAGCCGCATGCCGACTTCCGGCCAGTCGTCGTCGGTGTAGTGACCGTCCCTGAAGTTGCGGTCGGTCACGATGGCTTCGCGCTGCAGGGATCGGATGGCAATGGCAAATGGTGTGGCCGAACAGGCGGTGGAAATCAGCGCCACGTTGCGGGTCGTCTGGGGAAACAGCTTCAGCCAGGCCATGGCGGTCAGGCCGCCCATCGAGGGGCCGATAATGGCATGCAGCTGCTCGATACGCAGGTGGTTGACCACTTCGCGGGCGCTGGTGGCGATATCCTCGATCGCCAGCTCGGGGAAGTGGAGGCGCCAGGGCCTGCCGGTTTCCGGGTTGATGCTGGCCGGCCCGGTCGATCCCTTGCAGGAGCCGAGGGAGTTGACGCAGAGCACGAAGAAGCGGTCTGTGTCGATCGGTCGCCCGGGACCGATCATCTGCTCCCACCAACCCGGTTCCGGCTCGCGTGCGCTGGATGCTGCATGGGCCCCCGGCGACAGGCCGGTGAAGATCAGAACCGCGTTGGAGCGATCAGCATCGAGTTCGCCCCAGCTTTCCCAGGCCAGGCGGATGCCGGGAAGCTTTTCGCCCCGATACAGGGAATACGGTCGATTGATGTCGAGATAGCGAGTTGCCGGACCCATGGCTGGAAGGAATCGGTTTCAGCAACCTGTCATTCTACCTTTTTGTTCGATGATCCCGGCCATAAAAAAGCCGACGGACCTCGGGTCCGCCGGCAGTCGAGCAAAGCGATAACGCTTGAGTCAGACTCAGAAGCGCATGCCCAAGGTGGTCGAGAAAACGATCGGGTCGATGTCGGTCTTGATCCGGCTGTTCAGGATCGTCTCTACACCTGCTGCGGTTTCGGTCACGGTTCTCAGGCTGGCGTCGGCCTCGATGTCGATCCAGCGAAGGTCGAAGTTGAGGAAGAGCGCATCGGTCAGCTGAACGTCAGCGCCGAGCTGCAGCGCGATGCCGAAGGAGTCGTCGATGGATAGGTCGGTCGAGCCGCCGACATAGTCGGTGTTCAGCTGGGCATTGGAGGTGCCGATGATGCCCTGATGCAGGGTGTCGTTGCCGTCTTCATCGAAGAACAGGGTGTAGTTCAGCCCGATACCCGCGTAGGGACGAAAAGTAGCGCCCGGGTTGAAGTGGTACTGCAGGCTGAGGACCGGCGGCAGATGTTTCACATCGCCCAGTTTTCCAAGCGGACTCAGGGCGCTTCCGTCACCCTCGATATCATGCTTGAAGGGCGTTGCGGCCAGAATCTCGATGCCGATGTTGTCGGTCGCCATATAGGTGGCGTTGATCACGGCCGCGTAGCCGTCGTCGACATCGATCTGGTAGCCGCTTCCAAGGTCGATGCCCTCGAAGATCAGGTTGTCGCTATCGCCCTGCGGGGCGACGACGCCGAGTCCGGCACGGACGAGCCAATCGCCCTGGGACTGCGCCATCGCGCCGGTGGACAGAAGTGTTGCTGCAGCAAGCAAACCAATGCGCTTCATTATCATCTCCAGTAGTTGTCAGTTTGGGTGGTGGAACAGAAATATTGTATGGACGGGGATGTGAGTGGAACTTGACGGTCGTCAAATCCCGCATCGAATCCTTTCATGGGGATCTACACGGTCATTTTTCAACAGGAGTGATACCTTTTTCGACTCATTTCGAGGGCAGGCTAAACCATGGCCAAACTTGGCGTTATCTTCGGTGATCAGCTCAATGCCGATCATTCGGTTCTGAAAGCACTGGACCCTGCGTCGGATGTGATCGTGATGGGCGAAATCTCCGACGAGCTGGACTATGTCCGGCACCATATCCAGAAGGTCGTTCTGATCTTCGCGGCCATGCGTCACTTCAAGCAGGAGCTGGCCGATGCAGGCTGGTCGGTTCGATACCATCGTTTTGACGCGGAATCCGGGGTGGCCAGCTTTACCGATCTGGCAGCGGCAGCCATCAGGGCGCATTCCATCGACGAGATTGTGGTCAGCTGGCCCGGTGAGTACCGCGTTCTCGAGCAGGTCAAGGCCTGGGAGCGGAAGTTCGATCGGCCGGTGACCCTGCTGCCCGACAGCCGATTCATCTGTCCCCTCGATGAGTTCGATGACTGGGCTGAGGGCCGCAAGCAGCTGCGGATGGAGTACTTCTATCGCGAGATGCGCAAGAAGACGGGCTATCTGATGGACGATGGCAAGCCGGTTGGCGGCCAGTGGAATTACGACAAGGACAATCGCAAGGTCTGGCGGGGTGAGCCCGAGCCGCCCGCTCCCATGTCATTCAAGCCGGACGAGATCGTGAACGAGGTCATCGCTGACCTGCAGGGCAACGTCGAGATGTTCGGCGAGCTCGATGGATTCGATTGGCCGGTCACCCGGACCCAGGCCCGTCAGGCCCTCGGTCATTTCGTTCGGCGCGCGCTGCCGAACTACGGTGATTTCCAGGACGCGATGCACACCGACGAGGACTATCTGTTCCACGCCCGGTTGTCCAGCAGCCTGAATCTGGGCCTTCTGGGAGTCACAGAGGTCTGCGATGCCGTCGAGCAGGCCTGGCGTGAGGACCAGGCACCGATAAACGCCGTCGAGGGCTTTATCCGGCAGGTGATCGGCTGGCGCGAATACATCCGGGGTATCTACTGGCGGGAAATGCCCGATTATGCCGAGCGCAATACTCTGGGCAACACCCAGCCGCTGCCGGACTGGTACTGGAGCGGCGAGACCCGGATGCAGTGTCTGCGCTCGACCATCCAGGCGACACGCCGGAATGCCTACGCCCACCACATCCAGCGCCTGATGGTGACCGGCAACTTCGCGCTGATTCTCGGGGTGGTTCCGAAGCAGATCTGTGACTGGTATCTGGCCGTCTACACCGACGCCTATGACTGGGTCGAACTACCGAATACGCTCGGTATGGTGATGCATGCCGACGGAGGGCTGCTGGCGTCCAAGCCCTATGCGGCCAGCGGCAAGTACATCCAGCGCATGAGCAACTACTGTTCGGATTGTCCCTACTCGGTCAAGAAAACGCTCGGTGAGGATGCCTGTCCACTGAATGCACTGTATTGGGATTTCCTGATTCGCCACCGGGAGCGCTTCGAGGCCAACCCGCGTATGACGATGATGTATCGCAACGTCGATCGCAAGGACAAGGACGAGCTGCAGGGCGTTCAGGACAGAGCCGACTGGATCCGGGCTAATATCGAATCGGTGTGAGCTTTACTGATTCGGCCAGCAGCCGCTCCCTCAGCCGATGAATCGCAGCGACAGATCGAGCGGATCGATACGCTTGGTCAGGGCGCCCACGGAGATGTCATCGACACCGCTCGCCGCGACCGCGGCCACTGTGGCCAGGGTGATGCCGCCGGATGCCTCCAGCACGGCACCGCCGGCATTGTGTCTGACGGCTCGTGCGAGCAGATCCAGTGGGAAATTGTCCAGGAGTACCCGATCGGCCCCGGCGGCCACGGCCTGTTCGAACTCATCAAGGTCTTCCACTTCCACCTCGACTTGCAGTTCCGGGAAGCGGCAGCGAGCCTCGGCAACAGCGCCTGAGATTCCGCCGGCTGCGGCGATATGGTTTTCCTTGAGCATGATCAGGTCGAACAGGCCGATCCGGTGATTGCTGCCGCCGCCGCAGCGCACGGCATATTTCTGCGCGAGCCGCAGGCCGGGCAGGGTCTTGCGGGTGTCGAGAATGCGCACCCCGGTGCCGGCCACGGCGTCGACATAGGCGCGCGTGCGGGTGGCCACGCCACTCAGGAGCTGGAGAAAGTTCAGCGCCGTGCGTTCAGCGGTGAGGATACCTCGTGCCGGGCCGCTCAGGCGAACCAGAGTCTGGTCCGGAGCGATGCGCTCGCCGTCGCTTGCAGACCAGGACATCTCGATGCCGGGGTCGCATTCACTGAACGCCGCCTCGGCCCATGCGCGGCCCGCCAGGATGCCGGCACCGCGGCAGACGATGCGTGCCGTGGCAGTGCGATGGGCAGGGATCAGTCGGGCCGAGGCATCACCCGAGCCGATGTCCTCATCCAGGGCGCGGCGGACTTCCGCACGCAGGGAGGCGAGGTCGAGACGCTCCAGACCCTGACCCACGATCGTGACGGCTCAGAGCGGCTCGGCAAGCTGGGTGGTTCCAATGCCCCGTTCGGCCAACAGCACCGGGATGCCATCGACGATCGGATAGACCACCTTGTGATTGCGGGTGATCAGAGCATCGCTCAAAGGCTCGGTGACCGGTTCGTGATCGACGGTTTCGATACCGCCGGCCTCGATGGCCTGATTCAATGTTTTCAGCTTCGCGCGCGACAGCGGAAGCAAGGGCTCATGACTGACCGGGCAGCACAGGATGTCGAGTAGGTGATCGGGTAGTGTCATGGTTCGAATTCTACACCGAGTCGGCCGCTCGAGCAGCCGGCATTCGTCGTTTCTTCCTGACTGCGGCCCTGATACCATGGCACGCTTTCCAGACCAGCAGACTCAAGGCATGACGGCATCGGTACCGGTTGGCATCATCATGGGTTCCCAGAGCGATTGGGAAACGCTTCGCAAGACCGCCGAAACGCTCGATGAGCTTCAGATCGGCTATGAGGTCCGGGTGGTGTCGGCACACCGAACGCCCGATCGCATGTTCGAGTACGCCAGCTCGGCGGCCGATCGTGGTCTCAAGGTCATCATCGCCGGGGCCGGCGGTGCGGCGCATCTGCCGGGCATGGTGGCCGCCAAGACCGAACTGCCGGTGGTCGGAGTTCCGGTGAAGTCGCGCACGCTCAACGGGGTCGATTCCCTGCTCTCGATCGTCCAGATGCCCGGTGGGGTGCCGGTCGGAACAATGGCCATCGGCAAGGCCGGCGCCATCAATGCCGCCCTGTGGGTCGCGGCCATGCTGGGCAGTTTCGATCCGGAGATCCGGGCGCGCTATCAGCGTTGGCGGCAACGCCAGACAGAGCGCGTGCTGGCGGATGATCGTCCCGGTGAAGGCCAGAGCAGCCCTGCTGATTCGAATCCCCCGGCTTCATGAAAGTCGCCATCCTCGGCGGTGGACAGCTCGCGGCCATGATGGCCCAATCGGGATTGCCGATGGGCCTCGACTTCGTCTTTGTCGATCCGGCCGAGGACGCCTGCGCTCAACGCTTCGGGCCGCTGCTGGTCGCCGACTGGGCCGATGCCGACCGTGCCGAGCCGGTGCTGCAGAGCGATCGCATCACCTGTGACTTCGAGAATGTGCCCGCCGAGGTGCTGGAGTCACTCGCTCAGGGGGGCGTCGTCAGGCCGGATCCGAAAGCCTTTGCCTCGGCCCAGGATCGGCTGGTCGAGAAGGAGCTGTTGAAAACACTCGGCATAGCGCTCTCGCCCTTTGCGCCGGTCTCCAGCCGTCCCGAGCTGCTCGAAGCACTCGATCGCATCGGCTATCCCGCCGTGCTCAAGACGCGCCGCTTCGGGTATGACGGTAAGGGCCAGTATGTGCTGCACGGAGCCGAGGATCTCGAGCCCGCCTGGTCCGAGCTATCGGGGCAGGACCTGGTGCTCGAGGGCTGGGTCGACTTTTCGCACGAGTGCGCGTTGACCGCGGTGCGCTCGGCCTCCGGTGAAATCCGCTTCTATCCGCCGAGCTGGACTCTCCATTCGGGCGGTATCCTGCGACTGGCCGTGGCGCCGGCCCGGATGCCATCTGAATTGATCGAGCAGGCCGAGGCAATGGTCGAGCGCCTGCTGAACGGCCTGAACTACATCGGCTGCCTCACCCTGGAGTTGTTCGTCACCGAGTCAGGCCTGCTGGCCAATGAATTCGCGCCTCGGGTTCACAACTCGGCGCACTGGACGATCGAAGGCGCTTTCACCTCGCAGTTCGAGAATCACCTGCGCGCTGTCTGCGACCTGCCCCTGGGCCGAACGCAGGCGCGAGGCCATGCCCTGATGCTGAACTGGATCGGCGAGTTGCCGGCCCCCGCCGACCTGCTGCAGGTCCCCGGACTGCGCTGGCACGACTATCGAAAGCAGGCCCGTCCGGGCCGCAAGCTCGGTCACGCCACGCTGGTCGCCGACAGTCCAACAGAACTGCAGGCCGGGATCGATGCGCTGCGCGGGCGGCTGCCCGCTCAATGGTCGGACTGGCTGGACAGCGCAGGGTTTTCACTGGCCTGATCGATCGGAAACAGCACCAGATGATCGGCCTCAAGCTCGATCTGTATCGAAGAATGCACCGCATAGTCATCGTGGCTGGGGAACAGGGCGCTGACCTCCTCATTGCTCTTCAGACGCAGGCGGTAGAGGATGTCTGCGCCCTGAAACTGACGTGCGACCACCTCGGCGGTGACGCCCCGATCGACTGGTTTGACGTCATCAGGCCGGATCAACAGCGCCACTTCATTGCCGGCAGGCCGGTGGTCGGGTAACGGTGAGAGACCGAGGGCATGGATCAACTTGCCGTTCTCTACCCGGGCGTTGAGATAACTACCCCGGCCCGTGAAGGCGGCGACATAGCGGCTCGCCGGCCGGTGATACATCTGATAAGGCGTGTCCCACTGCAGCATGCGGCCGTCCTTGAGCAGGCCGACGCGGTCGGCCAGGGCAAAGGCCTCCTGCTGATCATGGGTGACCAGAAGGGTCGTGGTATTGCGTGACTTGAGCACGCCGCGGATCTCCTCGCCCATGCGCCGACGCAGTCCGGTGTCGAGGTTGGAGAAGGGTTCGTCCATCAACAGGACCGAGGGTTCCGGCGCCAGCGCGCGGGCCAGCGCCACGCGTTGCTGCTGCCCGCCGGACAGCTCGTCCGGAAAGCGCTGCTCGAAGCCGCTCAGGCCGGTCAGCTCGGTCAGTCCGCGGATTCTTGTGTCGCGCTCATGCCGTGACATCCGACCCAGTCCGAAGCCGATGTTGTCGGCGACGTTCAAGTGCGGAAACAGGGCATTGTCCTGGAAGACCATCCCGACGCTGCGCTTTTCCGGCGCCAGCTGTCGGCCCGGTTCGCTGACGCGTCGTCCTCCAACCAGAATCTCGCCCTGGTCGATGGCCTCGAAACCGGCGATGGCGCGCAGGGCGGTGGTCTTTCCGCAGCCCGATGCGCCGAGCAGGCAGCCGATCTCGCCTTCCTCGAGCCGAAAGCTCAGGCCGCGAATCACCGGCGTATCGCCGTACCCCAGAACGATGTCCCGGACCTCAAGCGTCATGGGCGAAACGTTGCTCGACGATTTCGATGACGGTTGCGGCGATCTCCCTGATCTGATCGTCGTCGATAATCAGCGGCGGCAGGAGTCGGATGGTGTTGCCCCGGGTCACGTTCAGGATCAGGCCCTTTTCCATGGCTCGATCCTTGAGTTCCGGGACGGCTTCGCTCAGCTCTACACCCAGCATCAGGCCGCGGCCGCGAATATCGACCACGTTCGGATGACCGCCCAGGCCCTGCCGGAGCAGCGCCATCAATCGTTCTCCGCGTTCTGCGGCGAGTCGGGGGAGATCGAGTTCGCGCATGATACTGATGACCTCCAGGCCGACTCGGCAGGCCAGGGGGTTGCCGCCGAAAGTGGTGCCGTGTGAGCCGGGTTGAAGCAGATCAGCGACCGCGCCCCGGGCCAGGCAGGCACCGATCGGAACGCCGTTGCCCAGGGCCTTGGCCAGGGTCACCACATCGGGCGTCAGGTCCTCGTGCTGGAACGCGAACCAGCGCCCCGTGCGTGCCATTCCGGTCTGGATTTCGTCGAGCATCAGCAGTGCCTGATGCTTCCGGCACAGCGCCTGCAGTCCCGGAAGAAAGCCAGGCGGGGTCGGCCGAACGCCACCTTCACCCTGAATCGGTTCGATCAGGGCGGCGACCAGATTGGGGTGCGCCTCGAAAGCAGCACTCGCTGCATCGAGATCACCGAAGGGGACGCGCACGAATCCTTCTACAAGCGGCCCGAACCCGGCCTGGATGGCGGGGTTGCCGGACGCGCTGAGCGCCGCCATGGTGCGACCATGAAAGCTGTCGGTGGCCACCAGAACGGCGGGTGCTTCGATTCCATGCTCGGTGGCATAGCGGCGGGCCAGTTTGAGGGCGCACTCGATGGCCTCGGCGCCGGAGTTGGCGATGAAGGCCTGATCCATTCCGCTGATCTCGGCCAGCGCATCGGCGAGCGCATCCTGCTGCGGGATATGGACGATATTGGCGGTATGGATCAGGGTCCGGGCCTGGTCGGCAATGACCTCGGCCAGGCGCGGGTGCGCATGGCCGAGGCTGCAGACCGCGATGCCGCTCAGCGCATCGAGGTAGCGTCGCCCCTGATCATCGAACAGCCAGGCTCCATCGCCGCGAACGAGAGCCACCGGCATGCGGGCATAGGTATTGAAGAGATGCGTCATGCCAGGTGGCTCCCCGGAAGCGACAGCGGACTCAGGCGAGCTGAGACTCCACGTAGTTCCAGTTCACGAGGTTCCAGAACGCTTCCATATAGTTCGGGCGGGCATTCCGGTAGTCGATGTAGTAGGCGTGCTCCCAGACATCACAGGTCAGCAGAGGTTTGGCATCGCCGGTCAGCGGCGTTTCGGCATTGCTGGTCGATGTGATCGCCAGACTGCCGTCCGGGTTCTGAACCAGCCAGGCCCAGCCAGAGCCGAAGGTATTGATCGCGGTCTGAGTGAATTTTTCCTTGAAGTCGGCGAAGCTGCCGAAGTCGCGACTGATCATCTCGGCCAGCTTGCCGTCAGGCTCGCCGCCGCCGTTTGGGGCCAGGCAGTGCCAGTAAAAGGTATGATTCCACACCTGAGCTGCGTTATTGAACATGCCGCCCTCGGAATTGCGGATGATGTCCTCGAGCGACTTGCTGGCGTGGTCGGTGCCTTCGATCATGCCGTTGAGCTTGTCGACATAGGTCTTGTGGTGCTTGCCGTAGTGGTAGTCCAGTGTTTCAGCTGAAATATGCGGTTCCAGTGCGTTCTTCGCATAGGGAAGGTCGGGAAGTGCAAAAGCCATGTAGAACTCCTTACAGGTTTGGGTGGCGAATCGAATGTTCCGTACCGCCTGATTATGCAATATCCGCGTGCAGAGTCGGTCGGCGCAATCAATGCCGCGAGATCCTCCGCCGCTCGATCAGTGCTCCTCGAGCTCCTGCAGATGCCGCCAGCGATTGACGATGGTGCAGAACAGCGTCGCGGTGCGCTCGGTGTCGTAGGCGGCCGAATGGGCTGAACTGCTGTCCCATTCGAGCCCGGCGGCATCGACAGCCCGGGCCAGAACGGTCTGACCGTAGGCCAGTCCGCCCAGGGTGGCCGTGTCGAAACAGCTGAAGGGGTGGAAGGGGTTGCGCTTGTAGCTGATCCGTTCGATGGCGGCGTTGAGGAAGCTCAGATCGAAATGCGCGTTGTGGCCGACCAGGACGGCGCGCTTGCACTCGGTTTCCTTGAGCGCCTGGCGGACCGGTTTCAGCAGACCCCGCAGGCCGTCGGCCTCGCTGACCGAGGGGCGCAGCGGATGATCGGGCCGGATACCGTTGAACTCGAGGGCCGCCTGCTCGATATTGGCGCCTTCGAAGGGTGCCAGATGACGAACCTGCACCTTGCCGGGGGCGAGCCAGCCGTCTTCGTCCATCTCGATGATGCACATGGCCAGCTCGAGGAGGGCGTCTGTGGCCGGATTGAACCCGCCGGTCTCGACGTCGACGACGACGGGAAGGAATCCGCGGAAGCGTTTGGAAATCATGGTTGAAGGGCTCATGCCACGGATGATAACCGCTTGCGCGTCGAGGGCGCGGTCGGACATCACGCCGGAGCCGGATTCAGCGCGGGCCCAGGATGACTTGTCGATCGATCAGGGTGGCGATCAGGGGCCTGGCCGCCTCCTGCAGCGTGGCCGGGGATTGCGCCACCCGATCGGCCAGCCCCGCCAGGGCCAGCTCCAGCGTCGGCGCATCGTCGCCGCTGAGGGCCTCCAGCAGGCCGGCGGTCAGGGTGTTGATCTGCATGAATGCAATCCGATCATTGGCCCTCCGGTACACCGCCAGCAGGACCACTTCGGGCCGTTGCGGCAGGAAGTCCGGGCTGATTCGGTGGGCGGGCCACTGGTATTGCGCCATCTGCAGTGTGGGATTGACCCTGATTTTCTCGTTCATCAACGCCTCTGCCGAGAGGGGTTCCCTGGCCTGATCGAAGACCACTTCCTCTTCGGCCAGGCGCACGCAGGTTTCCAGATACTCCCAGTGAGCCAGTTCGGCCAGCCATGGCATGGCGTTTTCCTGCGCGTCGATCCGTGCGGCAATGAAGCCGACGAACTCGCTGCCTATTTCGGTGAACATCGGCGTGGAGGACCGATGCTCGATCATGAAATCCCGAATCAGCGCCCGCCATTGCGTATCGTTGTGAAGTTTGCGAATGACCGGAAAATTGCGCGCGAACAGGTTACTGAGATTGTTGAAGAAAAGTCGACGATAGATCGCCAGCCGGCGTTCTTCGATACCGTCCGGCGCTGGTGTGTGTTCCGGGTCGCGCAGATGATCGGCGAAACGGCGTTGAAGCTCGAACAATCGCTGCGGGGGCTGTTTGTCCATGGGCTGGTTACATCCTCGGGCTGATGCCGTCTGCTATTGAAGCGATCCGTCCTTCAGGCAAGCAGACCGTCAATGTCCTCAAGAGCTTTCACCGGTCCTGGTCTGCTCGGCAAGGTAGCGCTTTCTTGGTCGCCAGCGGCACAGGTCCAGTACGGGACACTCGGCACAGCGGGGCTTGCGCGCCTGGCAGGTGTAGCGGCCGTGCAGGATCAGCCAGTGGTGGGCGTTGAGCAGAAAGGGCTCGGGCACGCGTTTGAGCAGGGCCTTCTCGACCGCCAGCGGCGTCTTTCCTCTGGCCAGTCCGGTTCGGTTGCTGACCCGGAAGATATGCGTATCCACGGCCATGGTCGGTTGACCGAAGGCGGTATTGAGTACCACATTGGCGGTCTTCCGGCCGACGCCGGGCAGGGCCTCGAGCTCGGCCCGGGTCCGGGGGACCTGGCCGTTATGCTCGTCGATCAGCTTGCGGCAGGCGGCGATGATGTTCTTCGCCTTGCTGTTGAACAGGCCGATGGTCTTGATGTAGTCCTTCAGGCCCGCTTCGCCCAGGGCCAGAATCGCCTCCGGCGTGTTGGCCACCGGAAACAGGCGGGCAGTGGCCTTGTTGACGCCTACATCGGTGGCCTGCGCCGACAGGGTCACAGCGACCAGCAGCTCGAAGGGCGAGTTGTAGTTCAGCTCGGTGACCGGGTTCGGATTGAGCTCGGCCAGGCGCTCGAAGAAGGTCTGTCGATCGGCGGCGTTCATCAGGCCCGAGATGCTCCTGCAGAAGTGACAGCCCGAGCCTGGCGGCTGCTTGCCGGACGTGCCTGTCCTGCCATGATGTTCTGGCGCAGGGCGACCATCAGTCCGAGCAGGATGAAGGCGCCGGGCGGCAGGATGGCCAGCAAAAGGCCCCAACCCTCCGGAATCAGCTGCAGCGTGAGCGATTGCGCCCAGGGTCCGAGGAGCAGGTCGGCGTCGGCCAGCAGGGTGCCCTGACCGAGCAGCTCGCGCATGGCGCCCAGCGCGACCAGAACAAGGGCAAAGCCCAGGCCCTGGGCGATCCCATCGGCCAGGGCCGGGCCCGCGGGCTGACGCGAGGCGAAGGCCTCGGCGCGCGCCAGCAGCGTGCAGTTGGTCACGATCAGCGGCACGAAGATGCCCAGATTCTGGCTCAGACCGGGTAACCAGGCCTGCAGGCTCATGTCGACGGCCGTGACCAGGCTGGCAATGATCAGGACAAACGCCGGAATGCGGATTTCCGGCGTCAGCCAGCCCCGAATCAGCGAGACGGTCAGATTCGAGCTGGCCAGAACCAGCAGGGTGGCGATCCCAAGTCCCAGACCGTTGATGGTCGTGTTGGTGACTGCCAGCAAGGGGCACAGGCCCAGCAGCTGAACCAGGCCGGGGTTGTTGTGCCACAGGCCATCGGACCAGATCGTTCTGGCGTTCACTTCAGACATCGGTCAAGATAGTCGAGTTTGATTCGACCGCGCTTGCCGGCCAGAAGCTTGCGTTTGGTCCAGGCGGCAACCAGCAGGAGTTCAGCGTAGTCGAGCTGCCGGGTGATATCGGGGGCTCCCAGTTCGATGATGCGCTCGGCAAAGGCATCGCGCCCATCGCCAAGCCAGTGCAGGACGGATTTGGCGATGCCGGTGCCGAGCAGGCTGTGCCGCCCGATGCTTTCGAGGTCGATGATCACCGCCTGGCCGTCGCGAAGCACGAAATTCTTCAGTACCGGATCCAGATAATCCAGACCGAACCAGGCCTGATCCGGCCGGGCCTCCTCGGCCCGCCGGGTCAGGCGCTGGCGGCGCCCCTCGTCGATCAGCCCGGCCTGCTCGAGGAATATCAGGTCGGTGCACAACTGGACGTGGAGCGGGCTCTTGTCCAGGTGTCGCAAGGATGGCGCTCGGGCATGGAGCCTGGCGAACAGCTGCGCCAGCGCTTCGCGATGGTCCGGGTCATCAGCCCGCAGGCGAGCACCTTCGACGAACTCGAACCACACTTCGTTTTCGTGCTGATGGATGAGGCGCGGCAGGGCGATTGCATCGCCGCAGGCCTGCAGCGCTTCGACCACGGTCGCGGCCTGGGCACTGTCGCCGAAGACAACGCGCTTGTAGCGCTGGCCGTTGACATGGACGAAATAAACGCGCTGGGATTTGCCCAGACCGCCGACGAAGCGTGACCGGAAGGCATCGAGCATGCGTCTGCCGATCGAATGGGCAGGGCGATGGGTAATGCGGGCAATCATGGCGAAGGGGTGGACGCTGTGCCTGAACCCGGATCGCCTGCAGGGCGTATACTGCCGCGCCATCGCCGCAATCTTGTCATCCCCGATCTGATCATGAGTTCGAATCCGCGCGTCACGGTATTTATTCCGGCGTTCAACCGCGAAGACTACGTCTGCACGGCCATCAACAGCATGCTGGCTCAGGAGTATACGGACTTTGAAATCCTGGTAGTTGACGACGGCTCGACCGACCGGACGGCGGAGCGGGTCGCGGCCTATGCCGATCGGAGAGTACGGCTGGAGCGCAGTGCGTCCAACCAGGGCATTCCCGCCAGCCGAAATCGAGGCCTGGCGCTGGCGCGCGGGGAATACCTGGCCCTGCTCGACAGCGACGATTATGCCTATCCCGAGCGGCTCGGCGTGCAGGTCGCCTACCTGGATCAGAACCCCGACATCGTTCAGGTGGGCAGCGGCTGCACGCTGATGGACGAGAAAGGCGATCTGCTCCCGCGCGTGCGCCGGCACCCGCTCCGGCCTGAAGACATCGATGCCCACCTGCTGTTTCACTGTTCTCTGATCAATCGCACGATCATGGCCCGAACCGAGCCGCTGCGCGACTTCGGCTATGACACGGCGTTCGCGCGCTGCCAGGACTATGATCTGCACGTTCGCCTGGCCGAGCATTACCGGATGGCCAACCTTCCACAGCTTCTGGTCTGTGGCCGCGAGCATCCCGGTCGCATCACCAAGAACACGCGCGGTCTGGGCCGGGATCGGAAAATGGCGATCCAGGCCAAGGTCCTCGACCAGCTCGAAATCGGTTACTCCGACCGGGATCTGCTGTGGCATTACCTGCTGACTCAGAAGGCTGATCCCGAGGTCACGAGGAGGTCCGAGTATCTGGACTGGGCAGAGCACTGGCTGCAGGCGCTGGCAGCAGCCAACCAGCGGACAGGCCGGTTCGAGCCTGCGGCCTTTCGTCGGGTTCTGGGGGCGATCTGGGCGGTGGCCTGCTGGCACTATGCAGGTGGCCGCGGCAACTCCCTGATTCGGCGCCTGCTCGGGTCGCGTCTGACCCTGGGTCTGCCGGGCAATCTTGATCCGGTCACCTGGGGGCGCATGCTCAGTCAGCCGCGACGCCGACCGACGCTGGATACCGGCCTGCCGCAGTGAAGCTTGCGATCCGCGGGTTGTCCAGGCGGGTAAACGCTTCCGCGGACAGCCCCTTCAGCCCTTGTGGAGACGAAAATCAGTAGTAGAGCGCCGCCGCAAAGCCCGGGGTGGCGATCAGGAACTGGCTGTTGACCGAGCGGGTCAGTTGGACGCCGTAGCGAACCCCGCGGGCATCGAGCATCTGCAGCGCCCGGGCGATGGTCTGGATTTCACCGCGTCGTTCGGCATCGTCGAAGATCACGACGAATTCCTCGTCCAGGCACTGATCAAGGAATTCCAGCGCGGTCCAGCGCGAGCGCCGCCGGCTTCCGCGCGGGCCGTCCACGAGCAGCACGTTGAACGTCTTTTTTTCGCCCAGGATGCTCGGGTCGTAGCCGGCGAAGGCATGGCCGGCGAAACGGCGCTTATCGAGGGGTGCGTGGTGGATAGCGGTCCGGACCTCGTCCCCGATGCGGGCAGCCCAGTCGGCGTCATGTTCCAGGGTCGTGACGCCCTCTACCTGCTGGCCGATGAACTCGTTCAGGAGTCGTGTCGATTGACCGGCACCGAGCTCGAGGATCCGGAGGGATCGATGATCCTGGACCAGCCGCAGCAGGAGATACAGGTAGCTGTAGCTGGCCGCGCTGCGCAGGGGGTAGAAGGGCTTCGATATCCCCAGACGATCCAGATCTCGATGCACGATGTTCTGATAGACCAGTTCGCGACCCTGGAGCCAGGCGCTGGGCGCGAGCCAGCGTGATCCTCGTTCCAGGGCGGGATTGAACCAGCGACGCGTGAGCAGGCGGCTGCGCTGCTTTGCATAAGAGGTGAGTTTCATGGGTTGAAAGAGAGGCTGGGGGGCGTGCTAATCATAACTCGCCCGGCTCGGCGCGGTCCGTCCAGATCGCCTCACCCGCAAGCTCGAAGCTGGCCAGGCTGCGCGCAATGGCATCGATCACGGCGGTGCTGGTCAGGGTTGCACTGGTCAGGGTGTCGAAGGCGCCGCCGCGTTGATCGCTGGCCCACTCGCGCCGGGCGGGGTCGCCGAGCGAGCGGCCGCTGAACTGTTCGATCCAGTCGCTCCTGCGCCGCTCGATCTTGTCGCCCAGCCCGGGCGTCTCACGATGTTCCACGGCGCGCACGCTGATCACCTCGGCGGCTGGCGTCACGGCGATCAGCAGGCGGATATCGCCGCTGTAGCCCTTCGGTGTCGTCATATCGATTACCGCCGCACTGGGTTGTCCGTTCCTGCGGGCCCGATAGACCCGCGCCGGTTCGTCCAGGCCGTCGATACGCAGGGTGGTTACGTCCTGGCTGATCCGGTTGTCGTAGCGCTCGGGCGCGAGCACCTGCTGCAGCGCGGCTACGGCGCGATCATCCCGGGCCTGCCGGATCGGGTCGCGGGTCAGCTCGTTCAATCCTGCCAGCAGGACGGCGGCGGTCAGTCCGATACCGGTCAGGGCCAGTGCCGGTCGGATGGGAAAGGGCGCTTTGCTCATTTCGGGTGGCCGTAGGTCCGCGGCACGGTGTAGCGGTCGATCAGCGGGACGCAGAGATTCATCAGCAGGACGGCGAAGGCCACGCCATCGGGGTAGGCCCCGAAGCGGCGGATCGCCAGGGTCAGCGCGGCGATACCGAAGCCGAAGACCAGCTTGCCTCTGAGCGTGGCGGGTCCCGAGACCGGATCGGTGGCGATGAACAAGGCGCACATGACCAGGGCACCGGAGAAGATGTGCTGCAGCGGCGAGGGGTTGATGTCCGGGCCGATCAGCCAGACCGGCGTAGCGATGAGGAACACGCTCGCCAGAATCGCCACCGGCACGTGCCAGGAGATCACGCGGCGGTAGAGCAGCCAGAGCCCGCCGACCAGATACCAGTTGGCGATCCATTCCCAACCCAGACCACCGAAGTCGCCGAAGATCGCCGTGTTCCGGATCTCGGGGATGCGCAGGCCCTCCTGGACGCCCGTTCGCAAGCTGTCCAGGGGCGTCGCCTGGCTGATGGCGTCCCAGCTCTGCGAAGCCGGCAGTGCGCCGGTCAGGATGGCATAAGCGGTGTCATACAGTCCCGGGAGACCCGGCGAGAGCGATCGCGGCGTCAGCCAGTGGCTGAGTTCGATCGGAAAAGCGATGATGACCGCGGCAAAGCCGACCATCGCCGGATTGAACATATTGAAGCCCAGACCGCCATAGAGCTGCTTGGCGATCACGATCGCAAACAGCATGCCCGTGGCCGCGACCCACCAGGGCGCCAGCGGCGGCATGCACAGCGCAAACAGCACGGCCGTCACCACGGCGCTGTAGTCGCCGAGAAAGACCGCCACCGGCCGTCGCCGCAGGCGCAGCATCAGCCACTCGAACAGCAGCGCAAAGCCGCAGGCCAGTGCGATCTGGAAGAAGATCCCGGGCCCGAAGTACCAGGCATGGGCCAGGATCGCCGGCACCAGGGCCAGCAGCACCTGCTGCATGACTCCGCTGACCGTGATCGTGGGCGGTACATGGGGTGCGCCGCCCAGCGACAGGTTGCCCGGGCGTGACGAGCTGCTGGGCGGCATCGGTCAGCCTTCGCCTTTCACCGACAGCTTCTTCTCGATCCGCAGCAGGCTGTCGCGGATGGCGGTCAGCAGGGCCGACTGATCCCCGTCGCTGCTTGTGGCGGCCGGCGGCTTGTCGCCCTCGTCGCTTTCGCTGATGCGGTCGCGTTGTTCGAGGACGGCGTCGCGGAAGTCCTCGACATCCTCGATGCCGGTGACCCGGACCAGAGCGCCCCCGGCCGACTGGCCGGCGGTCTCAACCGCGAGTCCCTTGACGCCGAACAGGCGCATCAGGGGCCCCTCGACGAGGGCCAGATCGGTGATCTTTTCCAGAGGAATGGTCTTTTCCTCACGGGTCAATATGCCTCGACGGACCTGCAGGTCGCGCTGGGTCAGCACCACCTCGAGGCGCTCGTAGTAGCGAGCGATGGCCCAGATGGCGATGGGAATGGCGATCGGCAGCAGGACCACACCGATCAGCGAGGCGACGAAAGCGATGATCACGGCACACAGCTGATAGCGCTGAGCGGAAGGGAGAATGTTCGCCACCCGCAGGGTCTTGCTGATTCGCGCAGGCCGCGTCGATGGACTGGATGCTTGCATGATGATCTGACTCCTGTCTTGGACTATTCGGCTGATGGGTCACTGTGCTTCTTGCGTTTCGCGCGCTCGATGGCGGCCCGGATTTCGTCCTGGGCCTTGCTGCCCTCGGCCAGCTTCTGACGTCGCTTCTCGCGCCGGGCTTCGCGCTCGATCTGCTCCTTCTCGAGCCGGGCCTCCCTGGCCTCGTGACGGCGCCGGGCCAGGGCCGCGCGGCGCTGATCGAGCTGCTCGAGGCGCCGAGCTGCCTTGCCGTGGCGATACCAGTCGACCAGGGGAATGTGGCTGGGGCAGACCTGGGCACAGCAGCCGCACTCGATGCAGTCGAACAGGTTCAGATCCGCCGCGGCTTCCAGCCGTTCCCCCTCGATCATCCTGAACAGCTGCTGCGGCAGGAGGCTGGCCGGACAGACCCGGACACACTCGCCGCAGTTGATGCAGGGCATGACCGGTTGCACGCGCTCGACCTGCGCGGCGGTCAGCACCAGCAGGCAGTTGCTGCCTTTGTTGACCGGCATCCGGTCACTGGGCAGGGCGTTGCCTGACATCGGCCCCCCGAGGATCAGGCGACCCGCGTCCCCGGTCAGTCCGCCAGCGGCTTCGATGAGCTCGGAGATCGGCGTGCCGATCCTGACGATCAGATTCTGCGGCTGGCGGATTCCGGGCCCGGTGACGGTGACGATGCGCTCGGTCAGGGCGCGTCCGGCCTCGATAGCTTCCAGGGCGGCCACGGCGGTGGCCACGTTGTGGCACAGCAGGCCGAGGTCCTGGGGCAGACCATCGAAGGGGACTTCCAGTCCGGTGAGGACCTGGATGAGCTGCCGTTCTCCACCCTCGGGATAGATCTTGTCGACCCGGACCAGACGAACCGGGAAATCGATCGGGCAGGTGTCGATGGCATCCGACAGGCGCTGGCCGACTTCCCCCATCTGGTCCTCGATGGCGATGACCATCTCGGAAGCGCCGGCTGCTCTTGCCAGGACGATGCCGCCGCGGACCACCTCGTCGGAACGGGTCCGCATCAGCATCTCGTCGCAGGCGATCCAGGGTTCGCACTCGGCGCCGTTGAGGATCAACGCATGGATCGGGCCCCAGTCGCCTCTGAGCTTGGCGGCCGTCGGAAAGATGGCGCCGCCCAGACCGGCGAGGCCGCGGTCCCGTAGTCGGTCGATAAGTCGGTAGCGGTCGTGTTCGAACCACTCGGTCAGCGGTTCGGCCTCGACCGCGCTATCCAGGCCGTCAGCCTCTAGATGGATGCAGTCGGTCCATGAGCCGGGTGGCCAGATGCCTTCCCGGCGGACAATCGATCCGATCCGTCCGGAGGTCGGGGCGTGGGTGACGATGTCGAAATCGCTGCGCGCGCGGGTCAGAACCTGACCGCGCCGGACCGATTGGCCCTCGACAACGATGAGCTCGGCGGTCTGGCCGCGGCGATCGGTGATCGGCAGGTAGTAGTGCGCGGAGAGCGGAAGATGGCGCAGTGGGCTCTGGCAGGCGACCTGCTTGTGGTGGCGCAGGGTCAGTCCACCGGGAAAGGCATGCAGCGTTTCGCCGACCGATGGGGTGCTCATGCGACTCTCAGCGGGATCACGGACGGGGCAACGGCGGCTGCCTGATCCGGGCGCGGGGGTCGATAGGGTTCCGGGCGATCGATGAGATCGATGCAGTCGACCGGGCAGGGCGGCAGGCAGAGCTCGCAGCCGGTGCACTCGGCTTCGATCACGGTATGCATCTGGCGGGCCGCGCCGAAGATCGCGTCGACCGGGCAGGCCTGGATGCACAGGGTACAGCCGATGCAGCGATCCTCGTCGATCAATGCGACGACCGGCGGCTTGTGTTCGCCGTGCGATTCATCAAGGGGCTTGGGCTCGACGTTGAGCAGCTCGGCCAGCGCCTGAACGCCCGCATCGCCCCCGGGCGGGCACTGGTTGATGTCGGCCTCGCCGGCGGCGATCGCTTCGGCATAGGGTCGGCAGCCCGGATAGCTGCATTGGGCGCACTGGGTCTGCGGCAGAAGGGCATTGATCCGTTCGACCAGGCTGTCCTCGTCGCGCTCGAAGCGCCGTCCGAGCCAGAGCAGGACGAGCCCGGTCACGGCCATCAAAGCGGTGAGAGTGAGCAGCGCAGACATCATGGCGAACAGAATACAGGCAATCCCGTGGCGGCTCCGAAATGATAACCTCGACACAACCGCTGCAACACTCGTTGTCTACCTTGAGTCGCGCGCCGAAGAGTCGTCGATAAATGCGCAAGTTGATCATCGTGACGGTCGTGCTGGTCCTGATCTGGACCTGGGTCTCGGACCCGGACGAAGGCTACAGCGAGCAGTTGGCCACGATGGTCGGGGCGGGGGCGGCCATGAACGGACTGGCGCTCGATCGCCCGCCACGTCAGATCGAGCTGGATACCGGCGATGACCTGCCTATCCATGATCTCGACATCCGTCTGCGCGCAGAGTTCGGGCTGGTGGCCCGCGTGCTGGGCAGGCGGGACTACCGCTGGGACCGCTGGTCCGATCTGTCGCCGATGGACCTGGCGCTGGGATGGGGTCCGATGAGCGATCCTGATGTTCTGGCCGAGATCAATATCCGCCAGAATGCACGGTTCTATTTCTGGCGTGTCGATGACTTTCCGATCCCGCGCCAGCAGATCGAGCAATCCTCGGCCAATATTCACATCATTCCTTCAAACCCCGCGCTGTTCGACGCCCTGGACAGGGTCGAATCCGGCGATACGCTGCGCCTGACAGGTTATCTGGTCGATATCGATCGGGACGATGGCTCCTACTGGCGCACTTCGATGCGGCGGGATGACACCGGTGATGGAGCCTGCGAGCTGTTCCTGGTCACCGCGATCGCGCGTTTGTGAGCGTTCAGAGGCGAGCGAAGCCGGTAAACCCCATGAAAGCCAGCGCCATCAGGCCGGCGGTGATCAGGCCGATCGGCGCGCCCCTGAAGCTGTCGGGAATGTCGGCGAGGGCGAGTCGCTCGCGCGCCGCGGCCAGTGCGACCAGGACAGCGCCGAAGCCCAGCGCGGCGCCGAAGCCGTAGACGGCCGACTCGACCAGGCTGTTCTGCTCGCGCAGATTGAGCAGGGCCACACCGAGCACCGCACAGTTGCTGGTGATCAGCGGGAGATAGATGCCCAGCACGCGGTGCAGCAACGGTGCGGCACTGCGAAGGATCAGCTCGGTGGTCTGGACCAGGGCTGCGATGACGACGATGAAGCCGATCGTCGACAGGTATTCCAGGTCGAGCGGCTGCAGTACCCAGGTCGAGAGCAGATAGCTGGCGACCGCTGACAGGGTGAGCACGAATGCGGTCGCGACGGCCATGCCCGCTGCCGACTCGATGTTGTTCGAGACACCGAGGAACGGACACAGGCCAAGAAACTGGATCAGAACGAAGTTGTTGACCAGCGCGGCCGAGATCACGATCAGGACCAGATCCATGGTCAGGCCGCGCTCATCGTCGCGCTCAGCTCACTCTCATGCCCGGCTCGGCGCCGCTGTCCGGGCTGAGCAGATAGGGCCGACCATCGCCCCGGCTGGCAGCCAGCACCATGCCTTCGGACAGGCCGAAGCGCATCTTGCGCGGGGCCAGGTTGGCGACCATGATCGTCAGCCGTCCGTCCAGTTCTCCCGGTTCGTAGTGGCCGCGAATGCCGGCAAAGACCTGGCGCGTTTCACCGCCGAGGTCGAGTTCGAGACGAAGCAGCTTGTCGGCGCCCTCGACCAGTTCGGCCCGCGCGATGCGTGCAACCCGCAGGTCGACCCTTGCAAATTCGGGAAACTCGATCATCGGCTCGATCGGCTCGGCCATCAGCTTGCTCTCCGTGGGTTCGCTGATCTCCTCAGCCGTCGCTTCAAGGGATTCCCTGCTGGCCTCGATCAGGCGCTCGAGCTGCTCGGGCTCGACCCGGCGCAGCAGTGGTTTGAACTTGTTGATCAGGTGGCCGAGCAGCGGTCGATCGACGGCATCGAAATCGTCGAGCGGTGTATCGAGGAATTCCGACGCGTCGATTGCAGTATGCGGAATGACCGGCTGCAGCCAGATCATCATCACCCGGAACAGGTTGATTCCCTGGGTGCAGACGGCAAGCACGTCGGTTTCACGACCCGCTTCCTTGGCCATGACCCAGGGCTTGTGTTCGTCGATGTAGCGGTTGGCTTCGTCGGCCAGCGCCATGATCCGGCGAATCGCCATCTGGAAATTGCGCGCCTCGTAGTCGGCCGCGATCGACTCGTGGGCGTCGACGAAGCGCTGGTAGAGGGCCGGGTCGGGCAGTTCCTGCGCCAGCTTCCCCTGACCGAACTTGTGGACGAAGCCGGCGCAGCGCGAAGCAATATTGACCAGTTTTCCGACCAGATCGGAATTCACCCGGGCGCGGAAATCGTCCAGGCTGAGATCGATATCGGCCAGGCCGGTCCCGAGCTTGGCGGCGAAGTAGTAGCGCAGTGTGTCGGGGTCGAGATGATCCAGCCAGGTGCGCGCCTTGATGAAGGTGCCGCGCGACTTGGACATCTTGGCGCCGTTGACGGTCAGGAAACCGTGGGCGTGGACGGCCGTCGGTCGCCGCATGCCCGCACCCTCCAGCATGGCCGGCCAGAACAGACAGTGGAAATACATGATGTCCTTGCCGATGAAATGATGCATTTCGGTGCTGCTGTCTGGCTTGATCCACTCCTCGAAGTCGAGACCCTCGCGCTCGCAGATCGCCTTGAAGCTGGCCAGGTAGCCGACCGGCGCATCCATCCAGACATAGAAGAACTTGTCGGTCTGGCCGGGGATCGGGAAACCGAAATAGGGGGCATCCCGGGTCACGTCCCAGTCGCGCAGCGGCTCGTCCAGCCACTCGTTGAGCTTGTTGGCGACCTCGCCCTGGAGCGCGCCCGATCGGACCCAGGCCTTCAGGCTGTCGCGAAACGGTTCCAGGGTGACGAAGAAATGCTCGGTGCTCTTCATCACCGGCGTGGCACCCGAGATGACCGAGCGCGGATCGACCAGTTCGGTCGGGTCGTAGGTCGACCCGCAGACCTCGCAGGAGTCGCCGTACTGATCCTCGGCACCGCAGCGGGGGCAACGCCCGCGGATGAAGCGATCCGGGAGGAACATCCTGCGCTCCGGATCGAAGAATTGCTCGATGCTTCGGGTCTCGACGGCATTGCCGTCCTGCAGGGCCGACCAGATCCGGTTGACCAGCTGCTGATTGATCGGTGAATGGGTCGATGAGAATTCGTCGTGCGACAGACCGAAGTCGGCGAAGTCGCGCTGGTGCTCGTCGGCCATTTCCTGAATGAGCTGCTCGGGGCTGATGCCTCGTTTCTGGGCATGCAGCATGATCGGGGTTCCGTGGGCATCATCGGCCCAGGCGAACCAGACCTCGTGTCCACGGGCGCGCTGGAACCGGGCCCAGATATCGGTCTGGATGTATTCGAGCATGTGGCCGAGGTGAATCGACCCGTTGGCATAGGGCAGGGCAGCGGTGATCAGGATCTTGCGTGCATCGGTCATTGCGGTACAGGTCATCGAATCGCTTGAACATTGATGGCGAGGATTATCGCACGCGCATGACAATCGAAGCGCTCCAGACTCGATACAATCGAAACCTGTCTTCGAACGTGAAATGAATCAGTCAATGTCAGATACGCTTCAATCGGACCTGCAGGCGCGCTTGAGCGCGCTGATCGACCCGCATACGGACCAACCCCTGGGCGAGGCAATCCGCGTGAGTATCCGCAACGGTCGGGCCGCCGTTCGAGTTGTGCTCAACTACCCGGCCGAGGGCTGGCATGGCGAACTCCAGCGACTGATCGAGCAGACCCTGACGCACGACCAGGCCGTCGAGGCCGTCACCGTCGAGATCGAGACCCAGCGCCTCGCCCATGCTGTCCAGGGCGGCCTGACCCCGCTGGATGGCGTAAAGAACATCATCGCAGTGGCCTCAGGCAAGGGCGGCGTTGGCAAGTCGACCGTGGCTGCCAACCTGGCCCTCGGCCTGCAGGCCGAGGGCGCGAGCGTTGGGGTGCTTGATGCCGACATCTATGGTCCGAGCATCCCGCGCATGCTCGGGCTCTCGGGCAAGCCTGAAACCACGCCCGAGCGGCGAATCCTGCCGATGCGATCGCATGGCCTGCAGGCGATGTCGATCGGCGTGCTGGTCGAAACCGACCAGGCGATGATCTGGCGTGGTCCCATGGCGACGCAGGCTCTGCAGCAGATGGTCTCCGAGACCCTGTGGGAGGGGCTGGATTATCTGATCGTCGATCTGCCTCCCGGGACCGGTGATATCCAGCTCACTCTGGCCCAGCGCATCCCGGTCGCGGCAGCCGTGACCGTCACGACCCCGCAGGATGTGGCCGTCGACGATGTGCGGCGCGCGGTCGCGATGTTTGCCCGGGTTCGGGTGCCGGTGCTGGGCGTGATCGAGAACATGAGCACCCATCTGTGCTCGAACTGTGGCCATGAGGATGCGATCTTCGGCCAGGGTGGAGGCCAGAGGATCGCCACCGAAGCCGGGCTGAAGCTGCTCGGGCAGATTCCTCTGGTCTCCGCGCTTGGCCGCTCGACCGACCAGGGCGCGCCCATCGTGACTTCTGATCCGGAGCATGCGGTCGCCCTCCGCTTCCGCGAGATTGCACGTCGGGTCGCGGCGCGTTTGTCGCTGCAGGCCAGAAACCAGACCATCCGCATGCCGAAGATCAGGATCGTCGAATGATCGATCGGCGCTGTCCCTGTCCCTACCGATAAAGAGAGCTACCTGTGAGTATCAAGTCCGACCGATGGATTCGCCGCATGGCCGAAGAGCACGGGATGATCGAGCCCTTCGAGGCCGGCCAGGTCCGGCAGGCCGAGGACGGGCGCAAGCTCGTCTCCTATGGCACATCCAGCTACGGCTACGACGGCCGCTGTGCGAACGAATTCAAGATCTTCACCAATATCAACTCGGCGGTGGTGGATCCGAAACACTTCGATGAATCGAGCTTCGTCGATTTTTCCGGCGATACCTGCATCATTCCGCCGAACTCCTTTGCCCTGGCCAGGACGATCGAGTACTTCCGGATTCCCCGCAATGTGCTGACCATCTGTCTCGGGAAATCGACCTATGCGCGCTGTGGAATCATCGTCAACGTCACGCCCCTCGAGCCGGAGTGGGAGGGGCATGTAACCCTGGAGTTTTCCAACACCACACCCCTGCCGGCCCGAATCTATGCCAATGAGGGTGTGGCGCAGTTTCTCTTTCTGGAGTCGGACGAGGCCTGCGAAACCTCGTATCGCGATCGTGCGGGAAAATACCAGGGTCAGCGCGGGGTCACCCTGCCGAAAACCTGATCGGGTCCGCGCTCAGGGCAGGTTGACGTTCAATGTCTGACAATCAATCTGCCGCCAGCGGTGGCTGCTGAATGACGTCCACGGTCACCGGGAAGATCTGGCGTCCACGCAGCACCTCGAATTCGACCTGCGTTCCCGGCTCGATCTGAGAGATTCGCAGAGTCAGTTCGCGCGCTGTCGAAATGGCATCACCATCGGCGCTGAGCAGGATGTCGTTCGGTCGAATCCCGGCAAGCCATGCCGGGCTGTCCGCTGCCACGCGGGCAACCCGAGCGCCGGTGAGCACGCGGTCATTGAGCTGCAGCGCGAGAGATAGATCCATCAGCTCGACGCCGATCCAGCCGCGCTGGACCTGACCGTATTCGACGATCTGCTGCATGATCTGTCGTGCGAGCGGGGCAGGGATGGCAAAACCGATGCCCTGGGCACCAACCGACTGGTTGAGCGAGGCTGAATTGATACCGACCACCTCGCCATCCGGGTTGATCAATGCGCCGCCACTGTTGCCGGCGTTGATTGCGGCGTCAGTCTGGATGAAGTCCTCGAAGGTGGTCAGATTGAGCTGTCCTCGGCCCATCGCCGAAACGATGCCCATGGTGACCGTATGGCTGAGACCGAAGGCGTTGCCGATCGCCAGCACTACATCACCGGTGCGCAGGGTGTTCTCGGCGGTGAGCCGTGCCGCCGGCAAGTCGTCGAGTTCGATCCTGAGAACGGCCAGGTCGGTGCCAGGGTCGCTGCCGACGACTCTGGCCTCGGCGATTCGGCCGTCAAACAGGGCAACGACGATGTCGTCGACCTCGGAAATAACGTGTCGCGTCGTCAGGATCAGGCCGTCCTCGGACACGATCACCCCCGAGCCCAGACCGCGCTGCGGCCGGGTCACCATCCGGTTTTCGTAGAGACGCCGGTAGAGGGGGTTGGTGAGATTCTGGAACATCGGCTGGGTGACCAGCGTGCGGGTGTAGATGCTGACCACGGAAGGAGCGGTCGCATTGACGGCCGGGGCGTAACTGTGCGGTCCGGGCGCCGCACCGGGCTGATTCAGTGCAGGCAGCAGGTCGGGTCGAAAGAAAACCACCACGAAGGCCACGGCGAGGCCAAGGACGATGCACTGGCTGATGAAATGAAGAATTCTGATCAAAACTGCGGTCCGTTCACTGACATCTTGTTCGCATTGGTCTGCGTAGACTACGCGCCGAACGCTGGGTAAGCAAAGCAGAGGGCGCTTTGAGTCCCGGATTGGCATTAAAATTTGTTAAGAGGGTATGAAATTCGCTAAAATAGCGGATTGCATTGCCAATTGCCCTCCCGCGCAGACGGTGCTTGTATATCCGGACTGTCCGATGTGGTGGAGCGCGGTCGAGGTGCGTCATCCGATCAACCCTCAGTCAGCATCAGGTTCGCTGATCGAGGCCGATCCGTTAGAGGCGGAGAAAGTCATGTCGAAAACCGAAACTTCCGAGTCGATCCAGAAACAGACCGATCTGGGACGTCGCAACCTTCTTCTTGGTGTGACCGGCGTCGTCGGCGCGGCAGGCGCAGGTCTGATAGCCTGGCCATTCGCTGCTTCCTGGCAGCCGAGCGCCAAGGCCCGAACCGTCGGGGCGCCGGTCGAGGTCTCAATTGCCGATCTGCAGCCCGGTCAGATGACCCGCGTGTCATGGCGGGGCCAGGCGATCGGAATCCTCCATCGCACCGAACGTATGGTCGACGATCTGGATCGCGTGGAAGACCGGCTGGCGGACCCGGATTCGAGCCAGCAGCAGCAGCCGGAATACGCACAGAACGCCTACCGCTCGATCAAACCCGAATATCTGGTGCTGAATATTCATTGCACGCATCTGGGCTGCATCCCCGAGCTGCGCCCGGAAGTCGAGCCCCAGGTGTTCGATGAGGATTGGCGCGGCGGGTTCTACTGCCCCTGCCACAAGTCGGCTTTCGACCTGGCAGGCAGGGTCTATTCCGGCAAGCCGGCCCAGCTCAACCTCGTCGTCCCTCCCTATTCCTACGTCGATGAGAATCGGATTCTGATCGGTGTCGACCCAGAACAAGGAGCTGCCTGATCATGGCTAAACCTGCAAGTACTCTGAGCAAGAATGTTGATGCGCTCGGCCAGTGGGTCGACAAGCGCCTTCCCGTATCCGAGTTCTGGAAGGCGCATATCAGCGAATACTACGCGCCGAAGAACTTCAATATCATGTATTTCTTCGGTTCGCTCGCACTGCTGGTGCTGGTCAATCAGATCGTCACCGGCATCTTCCTCACCATGCACTACAAGCCGGATGCCGCTCTGGCGTTCGGTTCCGTTGAATACATCATGCGCGATGTGGAGTGGGGTTGGCTGATCCGCTACATGCACTCCACTGGGGCCTCGGCATTTTTCATCGTCGTCTATCTGCACATGTTCCGAGCCCTCATGTACGGCTCGTATCAGAAGCCACGTGAGCTGGTCTGGATCCTGGGCGTGCTCATCTATCTGGTGCTGATGGCGGAGGCCTTCATGGGTTACGTCCTGCCCTGGGGTCAGATGTCCTACTGGGGTGCGCAGGTCATCGTATCGCTGTTCGGCGCGATTCCCTATGTGGGTGACGCCCTCGTCGAATGGATTCGCGGTGACTACTACATTGCCGATGCGACTCTGAACCGATTCTTCGCCTTGCACGTCATTGCCCTGCCGCTGGCACTGCTTGCGCTTGTCGTGCTGCATCTGGCTGCCCTGCACGAAGTCGGTTCGAACAACCCTGACGGCGTAGACATCAAGGCGAACAAGGACCAGAACGGGATCCCCCGCGACGGTATTCCCTTCCACCCCTACTACACCGTCAAGGATATCTTCGGGGTCGGCGTCTTCCTGCTGCTGTTCGCCTTCGTCTTGTTCTACGCGCCCGACGGCGGGGGATATTTCCTCGAGAAGGATAACTTCGCCGTTTCCGACCCGCTCGTCACGCCCCAGCACATCGTGCCGGTCTGGTACTTCACGCCTTACTACGCCATTCTCAGGGCGGTGCCCGACAAGCTGATGGGGGTTGTCCTGATGGGAGCAGCGATTTTCGTGCTGTTCCTGATGCCCTGGCTTGATCGGTCCAAGGTGCGTTCGATCCGTTACAAAGGGCTGGGAAGCAAGATACTGCTGACCGTATTTGCCATCGGATTCATCAGGTTGGGTATGCTCGGCATGGCCGAAGGCACGCCGGCCGAAACCATCGAGTCAAGAGTATGGACGGTCGTATATTTCGCCTTCTTTGCGCTGCTGCCGATCGTGACTTCCATGGAGAATACAAAGCCGGTCCCTGAGCGGGTGACAACATGAAAATGATAAGAATTATTGCCATCGCCTTCGCCGCCCTGGTCGCCAGTTTCGATGCGACTGCGGCCGGAGGCGGCGATTACGACCACGCGCCGATCAACATCCGCGACACGGCCTCGCTCCAGCGTGGTGCCACCATGTTCGTCAACTATTGCATGGGCTGCCATTCGGTCAAGTACATGCGCTGGGGCAGGCTGGGCGAGGATCTCGGTCTGACTGATTCGGAGGTGGAGGAGTTTCTGATCAAGGGAGATCAGACCATCAACGATCAGATGCTGTCGTCCATGCCTTATGACCAGGCCACGGAATGGTTCGGCAAGGCGCCGCCGGACCTCAGCCTGACCGCTCGGGCACGGACTGCCGACTGGGTCTACACCTTCCTGCGCAGTTACTATCTGACCGAGCAGGGCTGGAACAATACGCTGCTGGCCAACCCGGCCATGCCGCATGTGCTTTGGGAGCTTCAGGGAATTCAGCGCCCGGTGATGGAAACGATCACCGCTGAAAACGGTGAAACCCGGACCGTCATCGAGTCACTCGAGCTGGATGAGCCCGGACTGATGTCGCCGGAAGAGTACGACGCAACGATTACGGATATTACGGCGTTTATGGCCTACATTGCCGAGCCCGCTGCGCTGGACCGTCTGGCCATGGGGCCCTGGGTCCTGCTTTTTCTGACAGTATTTACCTTCCTGGCCTGGTTGTTGTACAAGGAATACTGGAAAGACGTAAAGAAATGATGCCCGGCGCCGCGCGTCCCGTGCGGCCAGGCGACTGGAGGGAAAAGATATGATGGCATTGTACTCTTCGGAGAATTGCCTGAACTGCCACCGGGTGCGATTCGTCCTGGCTGAGAAGGGCATCAACGTGGAAATCATCCACGTCGAGCAGGATCGAGCGGCAACGGCTGATCTGGCCGAGTTGAATCCTTACGGGGAGACGCCAACGCTGGTCGACCGGGATATGGTGCTCTATGGCACCTGGGTCGTCACCGAATATCTCGATGAGCGGTATCCGCATCCACCGCTGATGCCTGTTGATCCGGTGTCTCGGTCCCGACTGCGGTTGGCCATGTACAGGATGTATCGCGACTGGATCGATACCGGAAAGGTCATCGAGACTTCCAGCGGTGCAAAAAAAGTGGCCACGGCGAAAAAGCATCTTGTCGACAGCCTGGTCGCATCCGATGATCTGTTCGGCCTGACGCCATTCGTGTTGAACGATGAACTGTCGCTGGCTGACTGCGCACTGGCACCGTTGCTCTGGCGCTTGCCGTCCTATGACCTGGGGTTGACGGTCAGGCAGACCCCGAATCTTCACAAGTACATGGATCGAATTTTTCAACGCGACTCCTTCCAGCGCAGTCTGACGGAAGCTGAGCGGCACCTCAGAGAGTCTGCGAGGTAGTGGCATGTTGCCTAGCCGCTCCTACCTGCTGCGGGCCATGCATGAATGGATCGTTGATTCCGGGCTCACTCCGCATCTGTTGATCGACGCGGACGACCCCGATCTTGAAGTGCCGGATTCGGCGCGCGGTGAAGGCAAGGTCGTCCTCAACGTCTCACCTTCGGCGGTGCGAGATCTGCTGATGGATCGGGAACTGGTGACTTTCGTCGCCCGGTTCGGGGGTGTTTCTCGCGCAGTTTCGGTGCCGATCACCGCGGTTGAAGGAATCTACGCGCGTGAGAACGGGCGCGGAATGATGTTTCCGGATGAAGATGCACTCAGCGACGACAATGACGGTCCGGATGACGACGGCAGCTCGCCTGACTCGTCGAAGCAGCCCAGGCTTCGAGTCGTGAAGTAGCCGCGATTGCGGCGATCACTCGACAAGATGATTGCCGTCGCCCAGCTCTCCCCGCAGGCGGGCGAGCTGGTGTCCGAACATCACAAGATCTCCGCGGCGACGGTCTCCGCCGGTTGCGCTGAATTCGAATCGGTACAGGCGCCGCCACTGCCAGTGACCGTTCTGGCGTGTCGGTCGCATGAACCCCAATGACACGGTCTGATCGAGAAGCTGCCACTCCTGGTTCTGGCAGAAACGCCGTGCGTACTCACGGGCGAATTCGTGCGCCCGCGTAGCGGCCGACCACCATATGCCGAGGGTTGCCAGTATCAGTAGTGCCGGAATGGCCGTATCAATCATGTCTCACCCTGAGCGTGTCTTGAGAAGCGCATAGACCGCTCCAGTGCCCCCGTCATGCGGAGGGGCAGAGGCAAACGCGATCACTCGCTCACGCCGGCTCAGAATGCGCGCGGTCATGACTTTCAGACGGGGGCCGCCCGGTCCTGAACGCAGTCCCTTCCCGTGAATGATCTTGACACAGCTCAGGCCGTCCCGCTCGGCCTCGGCCAGAAAGGTTCGAACGCTCGCGCTGGCTGCCTTGACGGTCATCTGATGCAGGTCGATCTCATCCTGGACTCGCCAGTGACCGCGCCGCAGACGGGTCAGGATCTTCGGTCGCAGACCCGGCTGCAGCCACTGCAGCTCGTCGCCATTTTCCAGGGCCGCGAAGTCGAATGGGGCGTTGGCCAGCTCGTCCATCACCGCCTGGTCATCGATCTGGCGCTGCAGCGGCACAGCTTGCCGGCCACCCGGCCGGGGAAGAACCCGATCCTTCTCGATCTTGCGAACCGTGCCGACAGCGGCCCGGAACAGAGCGATTTCGTCGTCATCGATACTCACGGGTCACCTCATCCTGTCTGCCGTTCACGGCGGTATTCCTTTATAGTTAGGTCTTCAAATCAGTCGGTTCAAGAATGCATATTCTCATTTCCAATGACGACGGGCTGTATGCGCCCGGTATACGCCTGTTGGCGGACGGTCTTCGCGAGCACGCAGACAGGGTCACGGTCGTGGCTCCTGATCGCGACCGGTCCGGCGCCAGCAACTCTCTGACGCTGGATCAGCCGATTCGGGTCGAGAAGCAGGACGATGGCCGCTACAAGGTGTTCGGCACACCAACCGACTGTGTACATGTCGCCATTACCGGGGTGCTTTCGGAAGAGCCGGATATGGTCGTGTCCGGCATCAACGCCGGCGCCAATATGGGTGATGATGTCCTCTACTCAGGAACCGTGGCGGCCGCCATGGAAGGACGATTCCTCGGCTTGCCGGCGATGGCCGTTTCCCTGTCCTATGGGCGGGGTGGCCCCAATCACTACGAAACGGCGGCACGGGCGGCAACCATTCTGATGAAGCGCCTGGTCTCCGAGCCCCTGCCGGCGGACACCATTCTCAACGTCAACGTACCGGATATTTCCTGGGATGAGATCCGCGGCTTTCAGACGACGCGCCTCGGGCATCGACATCGATCGGAGAACGTGATACCGATCGATGATCCCCGCGGCCGACCGTTCTACTGGATTGGCCCACCGGGCGGCGAAAGCGACAACGGCCCTGGCACCGACTTCAATGCGGTTCGGAGTGGCTATGTGTCGGTGACGCCCATCCATGTTGATCTGACTCGATACCAGGCGCTTGATCAGGTCAGCCACTGGATCGAGGCGCTCAACGGGTCTGGCGACGCCGGGTAATGAGCGTGGATCTGCTCAAGCGCGGGATCGGAATGACTTCGGTCAACACGCGACAGCGACTCGTGTCGCGCCTGAAATCAAAGGGAATCGACGATCCGGTCGTCCTTGACGCCATTGGCCGAACACCGCGCCATCTCTTTGTCGATGAGGCCCTCTCGTCACGCGCTTATGAGGATACGGCGCTTCCCATTGGCCGCGGGCAGACCATCTCTCAACCCTATGTCGTGGCGCTGATGACGGCGGCCATACGCACCGATCATCCACTCGAAAAGGTGCTGGAGATCGGCACGGGCTCGGGGTATCAGGCAGCGATTCTCGCGCTGCTGTCCAAGCGCGTGTTCTCGACCGAGCGCATCGGCGAACTGGTTCGTTCGGCGCGTCAACGCTTTCACCGGCTGGGGCTCCACAATATTCTCACCCGTCACAGCGATGGTCTGGTTGGCTGGCCCACCCAGGCGCCTTTCGATGCCATCGTGGTGACCGCTGGCGGAGCGGTGCCGGATGCGCTGCTTGAGCAACTGGCAGAGGGCGGGGTGCTGGTTGCACCCATGGCCCGGGACCAGGGCCAGCAACTGATCCGGGTCACCCGGACGTCCGACGGATTCGAGGAAGAAGACCTTGGTCCGGTTGCATTCGTTCCGCTTCTCGACGGTCTGGAGTAACGCCTTCGATGTTCACCCCACTGTATGACCGCGTGCTCGGCTGGGCGAGGCATCGCCACGCCGAGCGCTACCTGGCCGGATTATCGATGTCGGAATCGGTGTTCTTTCCGATCCCGCCTGACGTCATGCTCGCACCGATGGTCCTGGCACGGCGCGATCGTGCCTGGCGACTGGCCGCATTGACGACAATCACCTCGGTTCTCGGTGGCCTGATCGGCTATCTGATCGGCTACCTTGCCCTGGATGCCGTCTTTCCGCTGATTGAGCGGATCGGCTATGAGGACAAATACTTTGCTGCCGTCGAGGCCTTCGACAACTACGGCATCTGGTTTGTCATCGTTGCCGGCTTCACGCCGATTCCGTTCAAGATCATCACGATCGCCGGTGGTGCTCTGAGCATGGGCCTGCCGGGTTTCGTCCTCGGGAGCCTGATTGGTCGCGGTGCACGATTCTTCCTGGTTGCCGGTCTGATCTGGGCGGGCGGGCAGCGCGCGGCTGAACACCTCAGGACCTGGGTCGATCTGATCGGTTGGATCGTTGTCGTGCTTGCGATCGCCGGAGGGCTGCTGTGGTGGTGGCTCTAGTCAGCACGAGCGCCCGTCCGGCCGTTGTCGCGGTCCTGATGCTCGTTCTGACTTCCTGCGCGCCCTGGGCGCCTGCTCCGGTCGAAGATCGAAGCGAGCGAACGCCCCCGAGCCGGTCTTCTGCTCGTCCGCTGCAGGCACCCCCGGTCTACGAAGTACGACGCGGCGATACGCTGTACTCGATTGCCTTCCGCTATGGCCTGGACTGGCGCTCGGTCGCTGCCTGGAATCGGCTCCGGGAACCCTTCCTGATCCGGCCCGGTCAGGAGCTGCGAATGACCGAGCCGCCGCGCCCCGTCGCCGCAGTGTCTCAATCGCCATCATCCTCCGGGCCGCCAGCGGAAGGGCCGCCGACTCCGGCACCGACAAGCACCCCCGAAAATCGGGCGCCCGCTAGCACCGAGCCCACCCCGAGCCGAGGAGCGCCACGACCTGATCGGGAGGCAAGCAGAGCACCGGCGCCGGTTCCCGCGCCAGTATCCGGAAGCAGAACGGTGGCTGGGGTTGCCTGGCGCTGGCCGACGGCGGGCGAGGTGGCTCGTCCTTTCGACGCCGCTGCGGCGCGGCGCGGTCTTGGCATCCGTGGACAGGCAGGCCAGTCCGTGGTGGCCGCGGCCGATGGCGAGGTCGTCTACAGCGGTACGGCGCTGATTGGCTACGGTGAGCTGATCATCATCAAGCACTCCGGCACCATGCTCTCGGCCTATGGCCATAACCGCAGGCGACTGGTCGAGGAGGGGACGCAGGTCAGGGCCGGGCAGAGCATTGCCGAAATGGGCCTGGACGAAACCGATGAAGCGATACTTCACTTCGAGATCCGGCGCAATGGTGACCCGGAGAATCCGCTGGATTTCCTTCCGCCGCGGCGATGAGCCTGTCCGCGTCTTACCCTGAGATGCCGATTTCGAACGGGTTTTGAATGTTATGCCTTCAAAGGCTCTCGTATCCTCAAGATTTGACTTGAAAAACCCTGAATTTGAGTGCATGATGATGGCAGGTTCATCGCCGAGAAGTCCTTGATGCGCTTTTTGCTCGCTCCTGCCATCGCCCTGCTGTTTGCCGTGATCAGTCACGCTGCGTGGGCGGGAGAAGTCGAAAACCTTCGGGTCTGGGCAGGTCCGGACAGTACGCGTATCGTTCTTGATCTGGACCGCCGTGTCGATTATCGCCTGTTCACGCTCGACAACCCGGATCGGATCGTCGTCGATATCGACCAGACCCGAGTGCCCGGCACCCTGAGCCTGGATAGCGAGCGGAGCGGTGTGGTTCGATCGCTGCGTCACGGCGTGCGCAACGGGACAGACCTGCGGGTCGTCCTCGATCTTGACGAATCAGCCAAGCCTCAAAGTTTTCTGCTTGATCCGGCGGGCGAGTATGGTCATCGCCTGGTCATCGACCTGACGCCCGAGAACGCGCAGACTCCGAATGAACGTGTTCGCCAGGTCGTCCGGGCCGCTCACGATGGCGAGCGCGAGATGATCGTCGCGATCGATGCCGGTCACGGCGGTGAGGACCCTGGTGCAATCGGTCCCAGCGGCGTCTACGAGAAGTCCATTACCCTGGCGATCGCACGTGAGTTGGAACGCCAGATCAACGACATGCCGGGCATGCGAAGCGTCCTCATTCGAACCGGCGACTATTTTGTGCCGCTCAAGGACCGTTACGAGCGCGCCCGCGAGGCTGAGGCCGATCTGTTCGTCTCCCTGCACGCAGATGCGTTCCGTGACTTCCGGGTCCGTGGCAGCTCGGTCTTCATCCTGTCGCGAAGCGGTGCCTCCAGTGAAGCTGCCCGTCGGCTTGCGGCCAGCGAAAACCAGTCCGATCTGATCGGCGGTGTTCGACTGGACCGGGGCGATGAAATGCTCAGCTCGGTGCTGCTCGATCTGTCCCAGAGCGCTTCCCTCGACTACAGTCGTCGCGCGGCAGAATCCATCCTGAACCAGCTCGGCGGCGTCGGTCGACGCCATCGCCCGCGTGTGGAGAGTGCCAATTTCGTCGTCCTCCGCTCACCGGATGTACCCAGTCTTCTGATCGAGGTCGGTTTCATCAGCAATCCACAGGATGAAAGCAACCTGAGCAATACCCAACACCGGCGTGAAGTGGCCTCGGCCATCGCCAATGGAATCGATCGGCATTTTCGCCGGACCGCTCCGCAGGGCACCTGGTTTGCCAATAATCGCACGGGCGGCCGCCACGTGGTCGAGCGCGGCGACACCCTGGGTGTGATTGCCCAGCGCTATCGAGTCAGTGTCAATCGTCTGCGCGAGGCCAACAATATCGACGGCGATGTGATTCATCCCGGCGCCGTCCTGGTGATTCCGACCAGCAGCTGATCCGACCCGGAATCCGTCGTCTGGCGGATCATGCGCTTCGCCTGAGAAAATCGCCCGGCGGATGGTTACACTGGGCGGCATGTCGATCCGCCAGCTTCCGAAACATCTCGTCAATCAGATCGCCGCCGGTGAAGTCGTCGAGCGACCTTCATCGGTGGTCAAGGAGCTGGTCGAGAACAGTCTCGATGCCGGGGCCAGGCGGGTCGAAGTCGACGTCGAGCAGGGCGGCATGCGGCGGATCCGGATCCGCGACGATGGCAATGGCATCGACGGGCCACAACTCCCGCTGGCGCTGTCGCCACACGCTACCAGCAAGATCTTCAGCCTCGAGGATCTGGAGGCGGTCGCCAGCCTCGGCTTTCGGGGCGAAGCGCTGGCCTCGATTGCCTCGGTCTCACGCCTTCGGCTGGAATCTCGGGCTCGAGGGGCCGATTCGGGATGGATGATCGAAGCCGAGGGCGGCAGATACAGCGATCCAATCCCGCACGGTATGCCCGAGGGGACGGCGATCGAAGTGCGCGACCTGTTCTACAGTGTCCCGGCGCGGCGAAAGTTCCTGCGCACCGAACGCACGGAATTCAACCATATCGACGAACTGCTACGTCGTCTGGCCCTGGCCAATATGGCAGTAGGTTTCGAGCTGAGCCATAACGGCCGTACCGTTCGTCGGCTGTCGCCAGCACCTGACCCCGAGGCCTGGCTTCGTCGCGCCGGCGATGTCTGCGGCAGCGCATTCGTCGAGCAGGCGCTCGAGCTCGAACGCGAGCATGCTGGTCTGCACCTGAGCGGCTGGATTGCGCGCCCGGCGTATTCCCGCAGTCAGACCGATCAGCAGTTCTTTTTCGTCAATGGGCGGCTGGTCCGTGATCGCCTGGTGGTGCATGCGATTCGCCAGGCCTATCGAGATGTCCTGTTTCATGGCCGGCACCCGGCCTTCATCCTGCGCCTGAATCTTGACCCACGGCGCGTCGACGTCAACGTGCATCCGCAAAAGACCGAGGTTCGATTCAGAGACGGGCGCCTGGTGCATGATTTCCTGTTTTCGACCCTGCATCAAGCCCTGGCCGATACCCGCGCCGGTGCTTCGGGCACCATCCGTCCGTCCGGCGCGTCAGTCGAGCCTGCGCTGAGGTCAGGTTCCGGCACGACCACCGGGCGCTATGGACCGACGCAGTCGGGGCTGGGCCTGAGCGTGTCGGATCAGGTCGAGCGGTATGCCCGTCTGGCCCCGGATGTCGGCGGTGTCCGGTCGATCGGGCCCCAGGGGTCAGCGAACGAAGAGGTCCCGCCGCTGGGTTTTGCTCTGGCCCAATTGAACGGCGTCTTCATCCTGGCCGAGAATGCCCAGGGCCTGGTGGTGGTCGACATGCACGCTGCCCACGAGCGCATCGTCTACGAGCAGCTCAAGCAGACCTGGTCCGAGGATCGGGTTCGCTCGCAGCGCCTGCTCGTCCCGGAGAAACTGGCCGTATCCCGGCGCGAGGCCCAGGCCCTGGAGATGCATGGCGCAGATCTTGTCAGGCTCGGCTTCGAACTGGATCTGGCCGGCCCCGAACATGTTCTGGTTCGGGCCGTGCCGACGCTTCTGACTTCCTCCGACCCGCTCGGCCTGGTCCGCGATCTCCTCGCTGATCTGGCTGAGCTGGGCCGCAGTGAGCGCATCGAGCAGGCCATCGATCGACTGCTCTCGACGATGGCCTGCCATGGATCGGTGCGCGCCAATCGACGGCTCAATGTCGACGAAATGAATCGTCTGCTGCGAGATATGGAGCGGACCGAACGCAGCGATCAGTGCAATCACGGACGTCCGACCTGGGTTCAGATGGACATGAAATCGCTCGATCGCCTGTTCCTTCGGGGGCAGTAGATGACAGGCCATATCGAGCTGCCGCCGGCAATCCTCCTGAGCGGCCCGACGGCTGCGGGCAAGACCGCCGTTGCCATGGCACTCGCAGATCGCTTTGATGTCGACTTGATCAGCGTGGATTCGGCCCAGGTCTATCGTGGGTTGAATATCGGTGCCGCCAAGCCAACGCGGGAAGAGCTCGCGCGCTATCCTCATGCCCTGATCGACATCCGCGACCCCGACGATCCCTATTGCGCGGCAGATTTCCTGGCCGACTGCGATCGATGCATGATCGCTGCCCGGGACAGGGGGCGTGTCCCGCTGCTGGTCGGTGGGACCACACTGTACCTTCGAGCAGCGCTGTATGGACTCGACCGGATGCCGTCTGCCGATGCCGCGCTGCGGATGCAGTTGACCCGGGAGATGGAAAGCCTCGGTCGACAGGCGCTGCATGATGAGCTGGTCAAGGCCGATCCGCAGGCTGCCTCCTGGATTACCGTCCGCGACCCGCAGCGGCTGCTGCGCGCGGTTGAAATCCTCCGTGCCAGCGGCAAGGGGCCGAGCTTCTGGCAGCACCACAACAGCCTGCCGCGATTTGCCAGTCTGCGTCTGGTCTGCACTCCGGCCGATCGTGGGGTCCTGCATCAGCGAATCGGGCGTCGATTCGAACAGATGATGGCGCTGGATTTCCTCTCCGAGGCCAGATCACTGCGTAACAGTCCTTGTTTCGACCCGGAACTACCCGCATTTCGGTGTGTAGGATATCGTCAGGCCTGGGACTTGCTGGCAGGCAGGTTCGATCAGGATGAATTCGGTCGACGCGTCCGGGCAGCGACCCGCCAATTGGCCAAGCGTCAGTTGACGGCATTGCGCCAGTTGCGAACATCGCTCTGGTATGATAGCGACTGTAAATCGATTTTTGATCGTATTTACAGGCAGGTAGAGGGATTTTTCGTGACGTATCGACCGCCAGGACGGGCAGGGATCGATCTGGTCGGAGAGGAGATTGAGCGGGAATCCACAGGCAAACTCTCAACCAACGGCAACGAATAAGGAGTGAATAAATGTCAAAGGGTCAATCGCTTCAGGATCCATTCTTGAATGCTCTGCGGCGTGAGCATGTTCCGGTCGCAATTTATCTGGTCAACGGCATCAAGCTCCAGGGTCAAATCGAATCTTTTGACAATTTCGTGATTCTTCTCAAGAATTCCGTCAGTCAGATGATTTACAAACATGCGATTTCCACCGTCGTGCCGGCGCGCAACGTGCGTCTGCAGGACGATGATGCGAGTCAAGACTCCTGATTGAAGTCGAATCAAGCGATGTCGCGCTCCGGCAGGCAGGCGAGGAGACTCGCACCCTGCTGTTGCATCCCGTCATCCGGATTTCTGATGACGAGGATGCCCGCGAGGAATTCGTCCGGCTCGCAGAATCAGCGGGCCTGAATGTCGTAGTCCAGCTGCGTGCGCCGCGTGACCAGCCCGATCCGAAATTCCTGGTCGGGTCCGGCAAGGTCGAAGAGATTGCGGCACTGGTCAAGGAAGAATGCATCGGGCTGGTGCTGGTCAACGGCAGATTGAGTCCGGTTCAGGAGCGCAATCTCGTCCGCCAGCTTCGGGTCAACGTGCTCGACAGGACCACGCTGATTCTCGATATATTCGCCCAGCGAGCGCGCTCACACGAAGGCAAGCTCCAGGTCGAGCTGGCCCAGCTTCGTCATCTATCGACCCGGCTGGTACGCGGCTGGACCCACCTCGAGCGCCAGCGTGGCGGCATCGGGATGCGCGGGCCGGGTGAAACCCAGCTGGAAACCGACCGCCGTCTGCTTGCGGGGCGGATTCGGGCGCTGACGCAACGTCTGGACAAGGTCGAGCAACGTCGCTCGCAGGGGCGGCGCGCCCGGGATCGCAGCGAAACGCCGCTGGTTGCCCTGGTCGGGTACACCAATGCGGGCAAGAGCACCCTGTTCAATCGGCTGACCGAATCAGGCGTCATGGCGCGCGACCAGCTGTTTGCAACGCTGGATCCCACGGTTCGCCGGATCGAGCACCTGCCGGGCAGTCCCATGCTGCTCAGTGATACGGTCGGATTCATTCGTGATCTACCGCATGAGCTCGTTGCGGCCTTTCGCGCCACGCTCGAAGAGACCCTCAGCGCCAGCCTGGTCGTTCATCTGATCGACGGGTCCAGTCCGGATCGGGCCCGACACCAGGCCGTCGTCGAGCAAGTGTTGAATGACATCGGCGCCTCCGGCATCGATCAACTCAAGGTATTCAACAAGGTCGACATGACCGACCGATCGCCGGGTCTCGAGCGTGATGAGAGCGGTCAGGTCAAGGCGGTCTGGGTCTCGGCTCAGACCGGCGCGGGCATGGAGTCGCTCAAGCGCGCCCTGGTCGAGCGGGTCGGCGAGGGTCGGTTGCATCGATGGATCGAGCTCGGCCCACAGACGCCTCGACTGCGCGCCGCGCTGTTCGAACTCGGGGCAGTTCTACAGGAGCGCATCGACGAGCTCGGCCAGTGCCATCTGGAGGTCGAACTCGACCGTCGTGATGCGCGTTCATTGACACGTCTTAGCGGCCGGGATGGCAGAATAGCGGCTCAACTCCTGTTACACTAAACGGCTTGTTTATGGGGCTCTCGGGGTACGTCAGGCATCGTTGGATGTCGCGTCTCTGTCAGCTTCAGGTGAGCGAGCCTCACGCTTTGATCAACGGAGAATGCAATGCCCTGGAATGAACCTGGCCGCGGGAGCGGTGGCGGCGGCGGAGATCGCGATCCCTGGAAAGGGGGTAACGGTCAGCAGCCGCCCGATCTGGACGAAGTCTTTGCCAATGTTCAGAAGCGCCTGAAATCCATCATGGGGGGTGGAAAGGACGGTGGAGATGCCCCTTCCGGTCAATCCGGCGGCCCCTCGTTGAGTGGCATTCTGCTCCTGGTGGCGCTGTTGGTCACCCTCTGGGTGGTCTGGAACTCGATTCACATCATCGATGAATCCGAACGTGGTGTGGTCCTGCGCTTTGGTGAGGAAAGCCGTGTGCTGACGCCAGGCTTCAAGGTCACCTTCCCGAGCCCGATCGAAGAAGTCATCAAGGTCAATGTCAGCCAGGTCAGTTCTCTTGAGAACCAGAGCCGGATGCTGACCGGAGACGAGAATCTGATCGAGCTGGCCTACGCCGTTCAGTATCGGGTCATCGATCCGACCGCGTTCCTGTTCAATATCCAGGACCCGATCGATTCCCTGACTCAGGCTGCCGACAGTGCGGTCCGCGAAATCGTCGGTACCAATACCATGGATTTCATCCTCGAAGCCGGTCGAAACCAGATCGCAATCGACAGCGGTCTGCTGCTGGAAGAGATCGTGGCCCGGTACCAGCCGGGGATAGAAATCACTTCCTTCAACCTGCAGGAAGTGCGGCCACCCACGCAGGTCAGATCGGCATTCGATGACGTGGTCCGTGCACGCGAGGATCAGATCCGATTTGCCAACGAAGCGCAGGCCTACGCCAATCAGGAAGTTCCCGAGGCGCGCGGTGCCGCCGCACGAATCATCGAAGAAGCCGAGGGCTATCGCGAAACCGTGATCGCTCGGGCGACGGGTGAGGCGGATCGGTTCGTGGCCATCCTGACCGAGTATTCACGGGCGCCGGAAGTCACCCGGGAGCGGCTGTACCTGGAAACCCTGGAGCGAGTCTATGGCCGGTCGTCCAAGATACTGATGGACGTCGAAGATACCAACAGCATGTTCTATCTGCCCCTTGATCGAATGACGGGTAACCCGAACGCCTCGGTCGCACCACCGCCACCGATGATGTCACCCAGTGAGCAGCGCGGACAGAACAGCACGGATCCGAGAGCCCGTACCGGCCGAGAGGGACGTTGAAAATGAGAATTATCGTAATCGCAATCCTGTTGCTGGCGGTCTTTGTCGGCCTGAACAGTCTCTTCGTGGTCAAGGAAACCGAATACGCCATCAAGTTTCGACTTGGTGAGGTGGTCAGGGCCGACTACGAGCCGGGACTGCACCTGAAGGCACCGTTTATCAACAATGTGGTCAAGCTCGAACGCCGTCTGATCACGCTCGACATGCAGCCCGAGCAGATGAACACGGCGGAGCAGAAATTCGTCGAGGTCGACTACTACGTCAAATGGCAGATCGAAGATCCGCGTCAGTTCTACATCTCCACCCAGGGCGGCAACATGATGTTCACCCGCAATCGTCTGGGCCAGCTGATCCGCAACGACTTGCGCGACGAGTTCGCCCAGCGAACCCTCAGCGAGGTGGTTTCGGAACAGCGTCGTGACATGATGGAGCGGCTGGTTGCACGTGCCGACGAGCGCTTCCGGGATTTCGGCATCAAGGTCAACGATGTTCGAATCAAGCGGATCGAGCTGACCGAGGAGGTGCTCAACTCGGTCTTCGATCGCATGGAAACCCAGCGCACCGAGTTCGCCAACGAATTGCGCTCGCTGGGCCGTGAATCGGCCGAGCGGATTCGCGCTGATGCCGATCGCCAGGTGCGGGTACTGATTGCCAATGCCGAGCGTGATGCTCAACAGATTCGAGGTGAGGGCGATGCCCAGGCGATCGAAATCTACGCCAACGCCTTTGACCGGGACCGCGAGTTCTATTCGTTCTGGCGAAGCTTGAGTGCCTATGACAACAGCTTTGGAACCCAGAACGATATCCTGCTCATGGATACCAGTTCGGAGTTCTTCCGCTACTTTGAACAGCAGAACGCGCGCTAGCCGATCAACACAGTGCCATGAATCGATCAGTTGTCATCCTTGGCACCCAGTGGGGTGACGAAGGCAAAGGAAAAATCGTCGACCTGCTTGCGCATGATGTCGACGCCGTGGTGCGATACCAGGGTGGCCATAACGCCGGCCACACGCTGGTCATCAACGGTGAGAAGACCGTTCTGCACGTCATTCCATCGGGCGTGCTGACGCCGCGAGCGCGCTGCCTGATCGGCAACGGGGTCGTGGTCGCTCCGCACGCTCTGATCAAGGAGATCGAAGGTCTCGAGGCCAGCGGTGTCGAGGTCCGTTCCCGCCTGGGAATCTCGCCGGCCTGCCCGGTGATCCTGGGCTGCCATGAAGCTCTCGATCGCGCCCGCGAGATGGCGCGGGGTCAGCGCAAGATCGGCACCACGGGACGCGGAATCGGTCCGGCCTATGAAGACAAGGTGTCCCGCCACGGCCTGCGCCTGGCTGACCTGGCCGATCCCGTCCGGCTCGAGGACAAACTGGGTGGGGTGATCGAATACCACAACTTCCTGCTCGAACATTTCTACGAGACCGACCCGGTCGACGGGATGGCGATCGCCGAGGAGGCGGCGAAGCTGGGTGAACAACTCCGGCCGATGCTGTCCGATGTCACCCGGGAACTGCACGAGCTGCGCGACAGCGGCCGCAGGATTCTCTATGAGGGCGCCCAGGGCAGCCTGCTCGACATCGATCACGGGACCTATCCCTTCGTCACCTCGTCCAACACCACCGTCGGCGGCGTGATGACCGGCACCGGGGTAGGTCCGGATGCAATTGACTATGTACTCGGCATCACCAAGGCCTATACCACTCGCGTCGGCAGCGGCCCTTTTCCCACCGAGCTCGATGATGAGGCAGGGCGCAAGATGGCCGAACGTGGCGTCGAGTTCGGGGCGACCACGGGCCGGCCCAGACGCTGCGGCTGGCTCGATGCCGTGGCCATGCGGCGGATGGTCAAGGTCAATGGTATTTCAGGGCTGTGTATCACCAAGCTGGACGTGCTGGATACCTTCGATGAGGTCAGGATCTGCGTGGACTACGACGGGGTCGACAGTTTCCCGCTTGGCGCCGAGGAGTGGAATCGGGTCAGGCCCGTCTACGAGACGCTGCCGGGCTGGGAGGGAACGACCCAGGGGTTGACCGACGCCTCCCTGCTTCCGGCGGGGGCCATGGCCTACCTGAATCGGATCGAGGAACTGATCGACGCCCCAGTTCACATGCTCTCGACCGGTCCTGAGCGGAATGCCAACGTCATTTTCCGGCATCCGTATGACAGGCCGGTAGGACTCGCTGAATAACTCTTGAGCACGAAACCATGCTGGACCCCCAACGACTGAGAAACGACCTGGGCGCGGTGGCCGATGCACTTGCCAGCCGCGGCTATCACCTGGATATCGAAAACTTTGCCGCGCTTGAAGAAAAGCGCAAGGCTCTGCAGATCCGCACCGAAGAGCTCCAGAATCAGCGCAATACCAGCTCAAGGGAGATCGGTCAGGCCAAGGCCCGCGGCGAAGACATTCAACCCCTGCTCGATGATGTCTCCCGCCTTGGCGACGAGCTGAAGGAAACCAAGGACACGCTCGATGCACTGCGCGATCAGCTGCGTCACCTCGCACTCGATATGCCGAACCTTCCCGCTGCAGAGGTACCGGCAGGGCAGAGCGAGGACGACAACCGTGAAGTCCGTCGCTGGGGTGAGCCGACCGTGCTCGATTTCGAGCCGCGCGATCATGTGGAGATCGGTGAGTCGACTGAAGGTCTGGATTTCGAGCTGGCGGCCAGGATGTCGGGCGCCCGCTTTGCGGTTCTTGGCGGCCGGGTCGCTCGCCTGCATCGAGCACTGGCCCAGTTCATGCTCGATCGGCATGAAGACCACGGCTATCGGGAAATGTATGTCCCCTATCTGGTCAATGGCGCCGCGATGCAGGGCACCGGACAGCTGCCGAAATTCGTCGACGATGCCTTTGCGCTGGACGACGACGCCGGCCGCTATCTGATCCCGACGGCGGAGGTTCCCCTGACCAATCTGGTCGCCGATCAGATTGTCGATGCGGGCCGTCTGCCGCTGAAATTCATGGCCCATACGCCGTGTTTCAGGCGTGAGGCCGGTGCCTATGGCAAGGACACCCGGGGCATGATTCGACAGCACCAGTTCGACAAGGTCGAGCTGGTCCAGATCAGCCTGCCGCAGGAATCCGACGAGTGCCACGAGGCCCTGACCGGTCATGCCGAGCAGATCCTTCAGGCCCTGGAGCTGCCTTATCGCGTCATGCTTCTGTGCACCGGCGATATGGGCTTTTCCGCGCGCAAGACCTACGATCTCGAGGTCTGGCTTCCGGGGCAGCAGGCTTATCGGGAAATTTCGTCGTGTTCGAACTTCGGCGATTTCCAGGCGCGTCGCATGCAGGCCCGTTGGCGTAATCCGGAAACCGGAAAGCCGGAGCTGGTCCATACCATCAATGGCTCCGGGCTGGCTGTCGGCCGCACCCTGATCGCGGTCCTGGAGAACTATCAACAACGTGACGGGTCCGTCCGCATTCCGGAGGTGCTCAAGCCCTACATGGGCGGGCTTGACCTGATTCCGGCCGCCGCGTGACCCAGCACAATTTTTCGGCCGGCCCGGCCGTGCTCCCGCCGATCGTGCGCGAGGCGCTGAGTCAGGCGCTGGCACCCGATCCGGACGGTCGGCCTTCGATTGCCGAAGTGTCTCACCGCGGGCCGGTCTTCGCGGCTGTGGCCGACGAGCTCTCCGCCCGCCTGCGGCAGCTGATGGACCTTGGCGATGATCAGCACCTGCTGCTGCTTCAGGGTGGGGCCAACCTGCAGTTTGCCTGGCTACCGATGGCGCTGGCCGCGGATCGAACGCCGGCCTATCTGACCAGCGGTCACTGGGGGGAAAAGGCCCTGGCCGAGGCACGTCGGGTCGGGCCTGCCGAAGAAGTGGGCAGCAGCATGGACTCAGGCTTTACCGATCTTCCCGAAATGGGGCATCTTCCAGGCCGCTGTGCCTATCTGCACTACACTGGCAACGAGACCATACACGGCGTCCAGTTCGAGCAGCCACCGGCCGTCGCGGTGCCGCTGGCCGCCGACCTGTCCTCCGAGTTTCTGTCCCGCCCCTATCCCTACCGGGAACTGGCCTTTGCCTATGCCGGGGCACAGAAGAATCTGGGTATCCCGGGATTGACCGTGGTGGTCATTCGGCAGGATCTGCTCGATCGCATTCCTGATGGCCTGCCGGCCTATCTCGACTATCGAAAGTGGATCGCGGCCGATTCCATGCTGAATACGCCGACCACACTGGCCTGGTTTGCCGCCCTGGAGACCTGTCGCTGGATCGAGTCTCGCGGCGGCCTGGCCTTCTTCGAACAGCGTAATCGGCAGCGCGCGCATCTCCTGTATGACTTTATCGATGACAGCGCATACTGGTCCAACCCCGTCGCCGGGCATGCCCGTTCGGTCATGAACGTGCCCTTTTTCCCGGTCGATACACAGCGCTCCGGCGATGTGGTGGCGAAAGCGGAGGAGGAGGGCTTGCTGGGGCTGAAAGGCCACCGCGCGCTCGGCGGTCTGCGCGCCAGCCTGTACAATGCGCTTGACGACGCAGCGGTGGAGATTCTGATTGACTTCCTCGGAGACTACGAACGCCGATACGGCTGACGGCAAGCTGGCTGATATCCGTCGGCGAATCGATCAACTCGACCAGCAGATCCAGAAGCTGATTTCCGAGCGGGCCACGCTTGCCACCGGGGTGCGCGAGGCCAAGGGTGATCTGGGCTCGGGCTCGGCCTATTACCGACCCGATCGAGAGGCACAGGTCCTGCGTCGTGTCATCGAGCGCAATGCCGGGCCGCTGAGTGATTCGGTCATGCTCCGTTTGTTCAGGGAAATCATGTCGGCCTGCCTGGCCCAGCAGGAGCCGATGCGCATCGCCTATCTCGGACCCGAGGGGACCTTTACCCAGCAGGCGGTCTATCGGCAGTTCGGCCACTCGGTCAATGCGATTGCCCAGCCCAGCATCGAGGATGTGTTCCTGAGTGTTCAGGGGGGCGAGGCCGATTTCGGCGTCGTGCCGGTCGAGAATTCGACCCAGGGCGTGGTCAGCCACACCCTGGACATGTTCATGCATTCCGATCTGAAGATTGCCGCAGAGGTCGAACTCAGGATCCACCAGCACCTGCTGACCCAGGCCCGCAACCTGAACGATATCGAGCGTGTCTACGCCCACCAGCAGTCGCTGGCCCAGTGCAAGCACTGGCTGGCAGCACACTTGGATCACGCCGAGCTGATTGCGGTCTCCAGCAACGCGGAGGCGGCTCGAAGGGTGCGGAGTGCGCCGGATTCAGCGGCCATCGCCGGCCGCCATGCCGCCGAGGTCTATGGTCTGCCGGTGCTGTTCGGCAATATCGAGGATCACGTCGACAACACGACCAGATTCCTCGTGCTCGGACAGTCGCTGTTGCCGGCCTCCGGCGAGGACAAGACGACGCTGATGGTGGCCGGGCACGACGATCCGGGTGCCCTGTTCGGTCTGCTCGAGCCACTGGCGCGCCATGGGGTCAACATGAATCGGATCGAATCACGGCCGTCCCGCCAGGGACGCTGGGACTATGTGTTCTTTATCGACGTCGATGGGCACGTCGATGAACCCGGTCTGGTCTCGGCCCTGTCGGACCTGAATGCATCCGCCCGCCTGGTCAAGATCCTCGGATCCTACCCGCGGGCCGTGCTCGGCCGGGAGCCCGTCGGCGAATCGGGTGATTCAGACGCTGACGAATCAATCAAGCAAGGATAGTTGAGTGCCATGAAGACCATGAATTTCGAGGATCTCGCTGTCCCCGGCGTGCGGGAACTCAGGCCGTACACTCCGGGTAAGCCGACCTCCGAGCTCGAGCGCGAGTACGGCGTCAGCGATTCGATCAAACTGGCCTCGAACGAGAACCCCCTCGGGGCAAGTCCTCTGGCCATCGAGGCCATCAAGGGCGAACTGGACGATCTGTGGCTGTATCCGGACGCCAATGGCTTCGAATTGAAGAAGGCCATCAGCGCCAAACATGGGGTCGAGGCCGACTGCATCACCCTGGGCAATGGATCGAACGATGTGCTCGTTTTCCTGGCCCAGGTCTTTCTGCAGACTGGCCTGGAGTCGGTGTTCTCCCAGTACGCCTTCGCCGTCTATCCGATCGCCACTCAGATGGTCGGGGCCGAAGCGCGGATCGCGCCAGCCCTGCCTGCCGACCACCCGATGGCCTTCGGCCACGATCTGCGCTCGCTCTACCAGCACGTCGGCCCGAAGACGCGCCTGGTCTTCATTGCCAATCCGAACAATCCCACGGGCACCTGGCTGACCCAGGACCGACTCAAGGATTTCATTGGTTCACTGCCGCCCCATGTGATTTGCGTGATCGACGAGGCCTATACCGAATATGCCGGCTCCGATGCGCTTGGCGATGCCTCGACCTGGCTGGAGGAGTTCCCCAACCTGGTCGTGACCCGCACCTTTTCCAAGGCCTACGGTCTCGCAGCTCTGCGCGTCGGATATGCTCTCTCCAACCCCGGCATCGCGGACCTGCTCAACCGTGTTCGGCCGGCTTTCAACGTCAACTCCCTGGGTCTCAGTGCAGCTCGAGCCGCGCTTGGCGATACCGAGTTCATCGAGCGCTCGCGCCGGGTCAATGCCGAGGGAATGACCCAGCTTGGCCAGGGCCTGACCGAACTGGGTGCATCCATCGTTCCATCGGCGGCCAACTTCATTCTGGCAGGGTTCGATCAGGATGCGAAGGAACTCAATGAGCGGCTGCTGCGTGAGGGGGTGATTGTTCGGCCGGTCGGCAATTACGGTCTGGACCGGCATCTGCGCATCACGATCGGCACCCGCGAGCAGAATATGCGGGTCATCGATGCGTTGCGCCGGGTGATGAACTGAATGGGGCGGCGACTGAGAATCCGGCCTGCGGCGGCACCGCTGCGTGGTCGCTGCCGTCCGCCGGGAGACAAGTCGGTATCGCACCGGGTCGCAATTCTCGGCGGGCTGGCTGAAGGCCCGACCCGGATCGGCGGGTTTCTCGAGGCGCAGGATACCCGCGCAACGCTCAAGGCCATGGCTTTGCTGGGCGCTGAGGTCGAAGAAGCCGGCAATGAAATTACCATTCGCGGCGGCCATCTGGCACCGCCGGTACAGCCCCTGGACCTGGGCAACTCGGGCACCGGAATGCGGCTGCTCTGCGGCATGTTGGCCGGCCGGGCGGATATGCAGGGCAGTGAAATCACCCTCGTCGGTGATGCCTCCCTGTCGTCCCGGCCGATGGGGCGAATCATCGATCCGCTGACCGTCATGGGTGCGCAGATCGAATCAGACCAGCAGCGGGCACCGCTGAGGATTCGACCGCAGGCACTCAAGGCCATTCGATATTCGATGCCCGTGGCCAGCGCCCAGGTCAAATCAGCCCTGTTGCTGGCAGGCTTGTCCGCTGCGGGTGATACGGTCGTGATCGAACCCGGGCCCAGTCGGGACCACACCGAGCGCCTGTTGCCGGCCTTCGGGGTTCCCGTGCTCGACGGCACGCCGGGCGTGGGCGTGCGCGGTGGCTCGAAGCTCACCGGCACGTCGATTCATGTGCCCGGCGACCTGAGCTCAGCTGCTTTTCTGCTTGCTGCGGCTTTTCTGGTGCCGGGCTCGGAAATCGAAATGGAGAACGTCGGCCTCAATCCCACCCGTGATGGTTTTCTGCGCGTTGTCGAGGCCCTCGGGGCGCGATTGGAACTCCAACTCGATGCCTCCGTCGGTCTGGAACCGGTCGGCACACTCCTGGCCCGCCACAGTCCCTTGCAGGGGATCGCCATTCCGGCAGGTTGGGTCCCGCTGGCCATCGACGAGTTCCCGATCATCATGGCGCTAGCCGCCGCAGCGCAGGGCCAGACCGTCATCCAGGGCGCTCAGGAGCTCAGAGTCAAGGAGTCGGATCGCATTGCGGTGATGTGCGCAGCCCTTCGATCCCTCGGTATTTCCGTGGCCGAAACCCCCGACGGCGCGGTGATCGACGGCGGAGTCATTCAGGGCGGGACGGTCGACAGTCATGGTGATCATCGCATCGCGATGAGTGCTGCGGTGCTGGGCCTGATCGCCCGCGACGAGGTCATCATCGAACAGGCCGAATGGATCGCAACAAGCTATCCCGGATTCGTCGATGACTTGAATGATCTGGGCGCGGACGCAGCCTGGGTGACCTGAATGTCTGAAGTCCGAGCAGACCTGGTGGGTGAGGACGAGGTGCCGGTGATCACCATCGATGGCCCGTCGGGGGCGGGCAAGGGTGCGGTCTCTTCCCGATGCGCCGCCGCCCTGGGT
>Ga0102934_1000017_pt1 | contig 83168 bp, 64 predicted proteins | sample SalPonR2_A_D1_MG_FD_78175 | JGI IMG/M metagenome (GOLD analysis project Ga0102934, IMG submission 78175) | Salt pond soil microbial communities from South San Francisco under conditions of wetland restoration - Salt Pond MetaG R2_A_D1_MG | ecosystem: Environmental > Aquatic > Marine > Intertidal... | reverse complement strand
CGCACCTGCTCCCTCTCCTCCTTCAGCTCCTCCGTGACGCGTCCTCGGAGGTCCGTCTTAATATCATAGCCAAGCTTCAGTCGCTCAACGACGTTATTGGCGTCGAGTTGCTCTCTCAGTCCTTGCTCCCAGCCATCGTCGACCTAGCGGAGGACAACAAATGGCGGGTGCGCCTCGCTATCATAGAGCACATCCCTGCTTTGGCGCAGCAGCTTGGACCTGCCTTTTTTAATGAAAAGCTGAACGGTCTGTGCATGATGTGGCTCTCTGATGGAATCCACTCTATTCGCCTCGCAGCCACCCAGAATCTGAAGCGGCTCACGGACCTCTTTGGTCAGGAGTGGGCTCAAGCGCACATCCTTCCCAGGGTGCGCAGCATGCAGTCGCATCCCTCCCACCTTCAGCGGATGACGGCCCTGTACGCAATCCAGGTAAGTGAGCATTGCTCAACCTATTCATTTAGTATTATCTCGCCCTGTTTTGTCTTAAACGTCCCAAGGCGTCTCTTTCGATGGCTTTGGGCGACATTTTGATTTCGGAGGACTTCGAAGCTAATCAAGGTGTATAACCCTTGTTATCGCCCTTTATGCCCCTGCAGGTCCTATCCGAATCGCTCAGCGAAGACGTGCTTGTCTCCGAGGCCCTTCCACTCGCCTTGCACCTTAACAAGGATCCTGTCCCCAACATTCGTTTCACTCTCGCAAAAACTCTGGAGACGCTTGCTCCAAAAGTCGTGGAAAGAGAAGGGGCTGTGTTGCCTTCTCAGGTTCGTCCCTGCCTGGAAGAGTTGCTCAATGACTCTGATCGAGATGTTAGGTTTTTTGCTAGAAAGGCGCTAAGGATATGTGATGAACTAGCCAGGCATTAGGGGACGGCAGGACTCGAGACAAGACACCCTGGATCTGGGGGAACACACGAAGGATAAGTGTGGACAGCTTTCTGGAGAGATTTTTTGACACATAATTCAGATTAAATCGGGAAGCCATGAAGGAATCCGGAAAAGCATTCAGGATTTGGAGAAAGACTCATGCTGAGGAGGTAAAGGGCACTTAGAAAATTGGTGGGATTGTGAAATGCAGCTTGGATATGCCATGGGCAAGCACCAAAAAAGCGTTAAAGCGTGAAAACTAGAGTAAAATAAAGGATAACAATTTGCTTACAGCTGCAGAAAAATGAGCGCGATAATCTAGCGCAGGAGGAAAATTTAACGGAGCATTTCGGCGTGTATTCCTCGTCGGCGTATGTCTCATCTTCAAATTTGAATTTAAATAGGAGGCCAAACCGTTCAAATATTTGAACGAGTTGGCACCGTCCCTGCCCGACACAAGCCTTATGGGTTTCAAAAAGACCACAGCTTATTTTCAAAGACGTGTGAGATCCTACGTCACGTGTAACAGCGCCGAACAATAACATTTATCATCTTGTTCCCATTCCACTATCGGTTTGTGTTGATTATTTAGATGAGAACGATTTGCAGGAGCAGGGGCTCCTTCACTCCTCTTGCCTCTCGCGCCACTGACTTGGCAGACTTTCCCTGGCAAAATTTAGAGCTCAACCCATATATTAATGCTTATCTACCATTGTTTATACTCGTATCTACCAAATCCGTGAGAACTGGTGTTCTTCAGAATGCTTGAGAAAAGTTGGTCCGGATTGCTTTAACGGAAATCTAATCCTCGCTTCCTGGCACTTTTGCGCTGTATTCTAGCACACAGAGTATCCTCACGTGGTTTCCAGACTTACCATTTATTGCTTCAATGGAGTCTCCCAGCTATGCTTTCGATGACGGCATAAAGAAAATGGACGGTGACGATCACGTAACAGGTTAGAGTTTCACTCCCCCTAGGCTTGCATGGTTACCCATGCTCCAGTATCAAATTGAATTGATGTCAAATCACTTCCTTCTCAATAAGTGTTGTCTATGCCTCTGTTGATGTCATAGTCTCGACTCATCCTGCACAATCTGACATACTAACTCACAATAACCCACGAATCGACGTGTACAGTTGCTGTCCGTGTCAAGGGCGTGGATGCACTCCCTGAAGGTCCAGACAGTCTCTGTGTCTTCCCTCAAGAAAATATGGCTAATACAGGACTTTACATCGATGGCCAACGCGGGGCAGTCAACAACTTCCAATTTGACTCGATACATTGGTCCCTTGGTGGAGGGGTTGGTCCCAACGGCAGCTCGAGCTCGGCGAGTCACGGATCGGGTGGATCCATTGTAGTACCTGAATCATCCCAATTGAGTGTTTTTGAAGACCTAGGGACTCCTGTCGTCTCCTCCGTTCTGGCTGGGTATAATACTTGCCTTTTCGCTTACGGCCAGACGGGCTCAGGAAAGACATACACCATGATGGGAAAATATGACAGCATTGCCAGCGAGCAGCGAGGCTTAATACCACGTATCAGCGAGGCCCTTTTCGCAGCCACAGCGACATCAAAAGAAGTGCAGAAGGACCCAGAAAGTGGTACGACCTTCGGTGTCGAATCTGCAGCGGTGGAAAAATTCGAGGTGACGCACGCCTTCGATGTAACCTACGTGGAGCTGTATTTGGAGAGGGTTCACGACTTGCTAGGGGCGCAAGCATCGAGTCCTAACACCACCACTAGTGGTGTTTCTACTAACGCCGGTGGGATTGCCTCGCCCGGAACCGCGTCGCCGGTGTCCTCCCCAGGCGCTGCCCTGCGTGTGCGGGAACATCCTAAATACGGTCCTTACGTCGACGGCGCGGTCTCCACCCGGGTGAACTCCTACGAAGAAGTGCTGGCGCTACTAGAGATCGGAAATACAAATCGAATGGTAGCTGCCACCGATTTGAATGCCACGAGCAGTCGGAGCCACGCAGTCTTCACCATCCAGTACACGAAAATCAAACAAGAGGTAGACACGCCGAATCCCGTCGTGCTTTCGCAGCAGACTTCAAAGCTATCCCTTATTGATTTGGCCGGTAGTGAGAGTGCTGGAAAATCAGGAACGAAAGGAGAACGGCTGAAGGAAGGCGGCAGCATCAACAAGAGCCTTCTGACTCTCGGGCTGGTCATCAAAGCTTTGGCCACGGCCCGTCACCGAGGGGGTAGCCCCGTCCTCGGGAACGGGAAGCCAGTGGTGCCCTATCGGGACTCGGTGCTGACGTTTCTGCTCAAGGATTCTCTGGGCGGCAATAGTAGGACGACCATGCTGGTAAGAAGCAGACGAAGGCAGTGAGTAAAGTGGCGGGGTGCCGCTCTGTTGTATGTCAAATATGAACTTCCTCCCTCCCGATCTCCTTTCTTCTTCCTTTTCTCACTCAGGCTACGATCCGCCCCGGTCTTGCCTTTTATGAAGAAAGCTTGAGCACCCTGCGCTACGCAGATCGAGCGAAGAGCATCGTCAACCAGGCCGTGGTGAACGAGGATCCACTCACCAAGAAAATCCGTTCAATGCAGGATCAGATTGAGTTCTTGACCCTGCAGTTGGCCTCAGCTCAAGAAAGAGAGGCAGCGAAGGACACTGAGCTGTTTGTTATGCGGCAAGCCTTGTCACTCGAGGGAGGCGAAAGGGTTGATATGGACAGACTTTTGGAAGTAATCAAGGGGGCCACGAAGAAGGGGGGAGGGCTGTGCGAGCTATCTGTCCCAGGACACACAAGCGCTTGCCCTAACATAGTATCCACAAGAAAATTTCTACCCGACCCGACGCTCATTGATGCCGAGGAGAATGACGATGAAGAGGACGCAGGAGGAGGAAGTGGGCTAGGCGGGAAGGAGAGCCGGGTGCACGGGGTAGAGGCCGCTGGTGCTACGTGCGAGGAGGCCGGGGCAGCCAAGGGGCAGAAAAAGGAAGAGGAGGAGGCGGAGGAGGAGGGAGGAGAAGATGTTTCGAAAGAAAAAAAACATGGAGAAGCGGAGCAAAAGGAAAAGGAAGCAGCGGGAGGAAACGAAGAAGACGAGGAAGGGCAGGAAGAGGAGGAAAATCAGGAAGAAGAGGAGGGTGCAATTGTAGCAGAGCAAGACGGGCCTTCGGAAAATGAGACTAAACGGCTGATAATTGCCGAGCAGCAAGTGCGAGCAGGTGAAGCGACCGAATTTGAGCAGACAGCTTCCCTGTTCGACCGAATCGAAATGGCGGGGGGGGAAGGAGCAGGTGTATCCGCGTCAGCTCAGGAAGATGCCGAAGCAGAAAGGACAGGAGAGGAAGAACAAGCGCCTGTCCCTAAACCGGGGCAGATTTTTCAGCCTCCCGCCCGAGAGAACAACTTTACAGCTCCGGCCTCGCCCCTTGACACGTCCTTCTCCTTCTCAATTAAGACAAATCACCCCATGATCTCCTCAACAGACCTCGAGAAAATACCAGGAATTAAAGATGGACTCAATCTGCCTGTGTCCTCTTTCCAAGAGGGGGCAGCATCGTTCGAGGGCTTCCTTTTCAAGCGGGGGCAGATAACAGGCTTCTATCAACGGCGGTGGTTTGTCGTGCGAGCGGGAAGATTATTATGGTACGTTCGATATGAGGATGACCAATCCATCCGCGGAGCCATTGATCTGGCAGAATTTACTTTTGAGCCTTCGACCGATGCGGAACGGGGCCTTCCATACGGTATCGTTTTGAAGAAGAAAAACGACCCAAGCGCACGTGTACATACGTTGCAGGCCTCGTCGCAAAGTGAGCGAGAAAAATGGTTGAGATCGATGCATATTGCAAGTCGAATGGACAAAGACGTGGAAGATAGTCTGAGGGAGCCTCTAAAAAAGATGCTTGTGGCTGGACAATGCTTCCTCATGTAAAAAAACTGCACCATGGATGATTCGCCCTATCAATCGCCCTATCATTTATGGCGTTGGCTTGGTAAAGGTCATATGTAAGTTAATTTTAAAAAAAAATGTTCTATGATTCCAAAGAGTTGAATGTCTTTTCAATTGAAGGAAGGAGTAAAACAAGAGAGCTGAAGAGATGCCAGTGTCTTCCAAAGGAAAATCAAAATTCTGATGTACGAGCCTAAATTTTTCTGAATGATGCAATTTTTCTTCAAACATACAATTTATAAGTATAATTTACGTATTTGAATACCACAAATTACATTAAAAGCCGGCTCTATGATGTTTCCTGGTAGTTTTCCACTAGATGGAGAGGAGGTTATACAGTGGCCCATATTGTCTTGACGTCGTCGTTGGCCTGATGGGGGGCTAGGGTTACTTTGATACCTCCTGCCGATTTCTGTTTGACCGGCCTTCTTGGGAAGCACAATTACAGCTTCATGTATTCTTACATTTCTTCCTACCGTATTGGATTTAAAGACATGTTACCTCATACATTTTTCTATTTCCTGTCGCGACAGGAGCTACAGCCCCGATGCCCCCAATACTTCAACGTCTTGCAAAACTACGGCTTGCATTACCCAGGTTAGGGCTTCAACATCGATATCGGCTATACTCTAGCCAAGGAGGCGGCTCTAATCCCTCCAATGCGCCATCGACAGGAGAAATCATTTGTAGTTTGTCTGACGTGACGAAAGTTTTACCTGGAGGCCGCGTGCTCCTGAAAGACACAAGGCTATCCTTTTTCCGGGGGGCAAAAATCGGTGTCTTGGGCGTGAATGGCTCTGGGAAGTCATCTCTATTAAAAATAATCAGTGGCGTGGACCAGGAGCATCACGGGGTGGTATGGCGGAAGCCAGATGTAAAGTTTATGTACCTTGCGCAAGAGCCACAGCTCGACCCTGCGCTTGATGTGAAAGGAAACGTGAGATTGGGCATCGCGGAGCAAGAGGCGCTAGTGCAGAAATTTGACGAAATTGCGATGAAAATGGGGGAAACGGATGCGGATCTTGATAAGCTGTTGGAGGAGCAGGCCGAGTTGCAAGGGCGGATCGAGGCTTTGGATTGCTGGAATGTGGAGCACCGCGTTGATACTGTGATGAAAGCTCTACACTTACCTCCACCAGACGCTTCCATTATATCTTTATCAGGAGGAGAGCGGAGACGCGTAGCTCTATGCCGCATGTTATTGGAACAACCGGACGTGTTGCTTCTGGACGAGCCCACGAACCACCTGGATGCGGACTCGGTGGCCTGGCTGGAGAGGTTTCTGCAAGAGTACAGAGGGACGGTTATCGCGGTTACGCACGATCGATACTTCCTAGACAATATTGCCCGGTGGGTGCTGGAGGTAGATCGAGGGTCGCTCCTTCCCTTCCAAGGCAACTACACACAGTGGCTGGAGCACAAAGCCGCTCGTCTGGACCTGGAGCGAGGAAAAGAGGCAGCACAGGCTCGCGCTCTGCAGGCAGAGCTCGAGTGGATCCGTCTGCGGTCGAAGCAGGCGAGTAAGGCCAGAGTAAAGGCGGTGGAGGTGCGCCGAATTGAGCAGCAGGGTCTTGCGGATAAGATTCACCAGTTGGAAACGGGCAAAATTGTCATCCCGCCGGGACCTCGGCTGGGCGATCGTGTCATGACGGTGGAAAATTTGAGCAAGCGCGTCTCGAGCAAGGTTCTGTTTGAGAACGTGTCATTCGATTTGGAGGCGGGCGCGATTGTGGGGGTAATCGGAGCGAACGGCTGCGGAAAGAGCACCTTGTTCAACGTGTTGTGCGGGCGGGCGGAGCCAGACGCCGGGTCCGTGCAGATAGGCTCAACCGTGAGCTTGGGCCTGGTCTCCCAGGTCCGCGACCAGGAGCTCGACGACAGGAAGAGCGTCTATGAGGAGGTGGCGCAATCCGAGGACGTGATCGTTCTCGAGGGTCGAACGGTCCACACTCGCGCCTACCTGGCGGCCTTCAACCTGAAGGGTTCCATGCAGGAGAAGCTCGTCGGCTCTCTCAGCGGGGGGGAACGGAACCGCGTGCACCTTGCCAAGGTGATGAAACGTCGGCACAACCTGTTATTCCTGGACGAGCCCTCGAACGATCTTGACGTGCAGACGCTGCGGGCGCTGGAGGAGGCTCTGCGGGAGTTCCCCGGCTGCTCGGTCGTCATCTCGCACGACCGCTGGTTCCTGGACCGCGTCTGTACCCATACCCTCGCTTTCGAGGGCGCTGGTTCGGTGAAAATGTTCGCGGGGAACTATACGGAGTACGTCGCGCACAGGGCGCAGCGAGGCCGAAAGAAGGGGCAAGAAGAGGAAGCGACTTAAAGGGTGAAAAGGTTGAGCCTGAACGCGCAGTGCGTGGAGTGAATGCCTCCAACGAAAGATATGACATCTTTCCTCCATCATATTCAGCCAGCGAGAGAAACGTCAGGTCGTCGGTGTCTGTTCACAGTAGTACCAAGTCGGCAAGCGGGCCACGAAGATTTGTTATTCGATTGCTTTGCGGAAATAGCCTCCATTGTATTTTGATCACCACGCTATTCTTCGTAGCACCTTTATCCATTCACACATATAAATTCAGTCTCTTCTTTTATGACCCATTTCGCAAATTTCTCCTCTCGTTGCTTCCATCGTCAGGTCTACTTTTCTCTTTATCCAGTTGGGCTGCCTCTCGTTGCTTGATCTGTAAATTGTGCCATGCAGAGTGGACAAAGAAGATTTGATGCATGTTATGTAGGATCTCTAGAACGACGTTGTCACAGTTGTCACAGGCACGAAAGCTCTCGAGCCTTGTCACTCCCAGTCGTACCTTGAAGAACAAGACGCCTCCCAAAAGAGCCTCCGTGGCCAGCGAGGAGCTCACAAGGTCGCTGCCGCGATAAGTCAAGTAGCTCACATAAAAGGTATCCAGAACCACCAGGATTGATAAGGCCAACACGAGGTCGACGGAGGCAAGGAGGCCCTTGCCTCCAGCTCGTAGCTCGTCCGCCTCCTTCACCAAGACCGATACTTCCTCTTTCACCTCTCTCACCTCCTTCGCTCTTCTCTCCAAGTCCTGTGCCGCAGCCTCCTCCTCAGCAACAAAAGCCTGTAATTCTTCATCGGCCCTTTCTGCCAATTTCCTAAAGTTAGCCTGCGCCTCCATTAGAAATCGCTCCCGCCGAGCCCGGGCCTGCACATACCGCTCCTCCGCCTCTGCCATCTCCTCAACCGCTGCCTCTACGCTATAGAAATCACGTAAATTTCTGGGTCCTTCATCCTGTATACTGTCTTGCTCTTGCTTCTTTTGTTGCCTTTGCGCTTTATCCTCTTGAATGGCAGCCATGGCGGATTTCATGATCGCTTCGTCGACGCTTTGGCTATCCAGTCCATCATTACTGACGAGGAGGAAGGGCTTCCGAACAAATACCACTTGCGAATGCTTGCCCCCCTGATACGGAAAGGCAACAAAGGCTTGGGTAAGGCGGATGAGACAAAGCAAAGCAACGATGGCCGGCACGACCCGGCGGGCTCCATAGTAAAGTTGTAGGTTGAAGGGGGGTGCGTGGTGCGGGCTCATCCTGAAGCGCGCGTAGACTTGCCGATGGAGAGTCAGGCGCCTGATGATGACCCTTCCGGGAAAATGAGAGCAATCGTAAGGTCGAGAAGTCGTGGACAAGCCAAACTGTGGCATACGCACCACGGGTGCGCTCCGAGCAGGCTTTGAGAGGGGAGAGGGAGAGCACAGAGGGAGGGGAACGTCGCCGTGAGAGAGGAGCGAGTATGCCGCCTTGGCCACGAGGTTACGCCGCTGCCGTAAGCTACTTTGCAGATTTCATAACCTCCTAACCTGGCTTTCTTCCTGGGAAAATATCACATCAACACAATAAACTTCTTGTTCACAGGCATCTAGGCCCAGGAGGGAGGGAGGGACGGGGCACGGGCAGCGCAAATAGAAGCCCTCCACTGCCATTCAGGCTCTTCCATCTGTACATACTATACCATCCACGAGGCTGGCAGCGAAGGACTCGAGATCAACAAGTGGCAGCTATGCTGCGTGCAGGTTGCGCGAAAAGTTATGGGAGAGGAAGGTACCACTTGGTGGGCCAGGGCCTTCCAATCATAAGTAAGAGCCGACCTCATGGTGTTCCGCTGAGGGCCATGGCAGCGGCGCGGCGGCTTTTGGACCGTACGACTGTTTCCAACTCCGTGGCTGCTATCCTGCCCACGTCCTCCCCTTCTTTTGAGGCTCGATCAATCCAAGCCCAAGCATCCGTCTTCACCTCTGATTCAGCCATCATCTCCGACTGTGGCAACGCCCTGGAAAGCAGCAGCACCGAGACCCGAAGGGCCAACAGCACCGACTCCTTCAAAGAGCTGTACCACGTTCTGAAGCAGCAGCAAGAGATGGACATTCTACAGCGGCGTCTCCGACGAGGAGATCAGCCTATGCTGCCGCCTACTATCGAGAGTCTGCGCGATCAGGCGGCGGCATTGATGCGGCCGGGGTGGGCCGAGGAGGGGGGGGCGCGAGTCAGAGGTGTGTCTGGTCGGGACACAGAGGCGGGAGGGCGCAGCAACAGTAACATGCTGATTGGAGAAGCCAATGAGACGGCCTTTTTCCTGGATGAAATCGAGGAAGATATGTATCCCCCATTGGGGCCGGAGAGCGTGCAGGGCGGCGGGTCACACGAAGGTCTGCAGCAGATTAAAGAGCACCTGGCTCCGCACGCGCGCCCCTCATCCGTCGACACAAAGAGAGAGCAGCTGCGTAACCTGGAGGTGGCCTTCGAGGAGGGCACCATCAGCGAGGCTCTGGCTGAGTACAAGGAGGTCCAGGACACCCTCTTCCGGACGGGGAAGGCGGCCTACCTCCCTGTGGTCAAGCGGCAGATATTCGCCTGGTAAGAAGTCTCCCTCGGTCGGCTTGTCTATCCCTCGCTCCCTCTCTTCGCCTGGGCTTGGACATGCACACCCCTTTAGTTCCGCGTCCGTCAAGCTCCTCCCCCCCTCCCCTAACCCAGGTACGGCCCCATGATCGAGGCGATGACCGCCCTGCACGCCAAACTCCGCGAGGGGAAGTGGTCCGACCTGGGCAACGGCGTGGGCACATACGGACCCTTCCTGATCCTGGTCCCTCCCGACAAGCTGGCCGTAATCACCGTGAATGAGACGGTGAATTTGATCCTCCGCCACGGCAACCAGGGCGTGCCCCTGACCATGCTCCTCCTCCACATTGCCGACGCTGTCCGCACCGAGGTGAACTTTCTGCGCCTAAGTGAGACCTACGGGGACCGGGTCTTGAACATTCTGCGGGAAAACGGAATGATCAGCCTCAAGCGCGTGAACCGGAAGGCGCGGGAGGCGCTCGAGGATGGGGTCTGGCGGGCGGACCTGAAGATCAAGGTTGGCGGCATGCTCCTCAGCGAGCTCCACCGTGTCGCAAAGATCTCTCCTGAATGTCTGCTGGACGGCGCGAAGGAAGCTCACGGGCTGGAGGGGCCCGAGGTTGGGCCTGGGAGAGAAAAAAGCCTGGAAAAAAGAATGCGGCTGCAAGCGCCGCGGTTAGACCAAGCTGGGGGGGGGGCAGAGGGAGGGGCAGACTCGACTGACGCCTTGACCTCGGCAAACAGGGAAGTGGAGCGTCCGCCCGCCTTATCCATCGCACTAGAGAGCACCCGCAGCATCAAGAAGCGCGGGCTCGTCTTCCTGGACGAGGCCGTCTACCGGAGCATGGCTGGCGCCGCGGATGTCCAGCACTACCTGACCCCGCGGTACCGGCCGATGGTGGTGCAGCCCCGGCCCTGGAAGTCCTTTGACTCGGGCGGATACTTGCAGCTCAAGTCCTTCATCGTCCGCTCTCAGAACTCCAAGGCCCAATTCGACGCCTTGCGGGGCGCGCGCATGCCGGAGGTCTATCACGCGCTTAACTTTCTGGGCCGCGTGCCCTGGGTCATCAACGGGGAGGTGTTAAGCACCATCCAAGAGGCCTACGCTCGGGGGCTAACGGTGGGAGACCTGCCTAGCCAGTTGGATGAACTTGTCCCGCCGCTCTCCGGTCATCCGTCCCATCCCCCGCCTGCGGACCCTGCCCTCCTGGGAGCTGAAGAGGACGGGGTGCCAGGCAGGAGGGCCGAGGAGCGCCGGCTTCTGCGTGATCGCTGGCAGATTGCTCGGCGCGTGAAGAAACGCAACGCGGAGCTTTTCTCGCTCCGTTGTGACACAGAGATCAAACTCGGCATCGCAGAGGAGTTTCGCAACCACACCTTTTATTTTCCCTACAACCTGGACTTCAGGGGCAGGGCCTACCCTGTGCCTCCAAATCTGAACCATCTGGGCTCGGACATGTGTCGTGGTATGCTGCGATTCGCAGAAAAGCGGCCCTTGGGAAAGAATGGGCTTCGGTGGTTGAAAATCCACCTGGCCAATTTGTGTGGACAAGACAAGCTGTCCTTCGACGACCGAGTGGCCTTCGTGGAGGAGAAAATGGAGAATGTTCAGGATTCAGCGGCGCGGCCGTTGAACGGCCAGGGATGGTGGCAGAAGGCGGAAGAGCCGTGGCAGGCTCTGGCAGTGTGCAAGGAGATCGTGGCCGCCGTCGAGAGCGGGGACCCTGAGAGCTTCCTGTCAGGCGTGCCGGTGCACATGGACGGCTCCTGTAACGGGCTGCAGCACTATGCGGCCCTTGGTAGGGACGAGGAGGGGGCGAAGCAGGTGAATTTGATCCACTCGGCCGTGCCCCGGGATGTGTACACAGGTGTGTGCGACCGCGTGATCAAGCACGTCCATTCCGAGGCCACGCGCGCCTTGGGCCGGACGGCGACAGAGGAGGAGCGACGGCAGCAGCGGCACGCCCGGCTCGTGGACGGCCTCATCAATCGAAAAGTAGTGAAGCAGACGGTGATGACGAGCGTGTACGGGGTCACCTACGTGGGGGCCCGGAAGCAGATTCAGGCGCGTCTGAAGGAGAAGTTCCAAGAGCGGGAGAAGGGGCGGATGCTGACCAAGGAGGAGGAGCAGGAAGTGTACGAGGCGTCGCGCTACGTGGCCACAATTACGCTCTCCAAGCTGGCCGAGCTCTTCTCAGCGGCTCGGAACATCATGGAGTGGCTTTCCACCTGCGCGAGCCTGGTGGCCCGGCAAGGCCAGCCCATGTCCTGGGTGACCCCCCTGGGCCTCCCGGTCATCCAGCCCTACCGGCGGGACAAGGGCCTGCTCGTCAAGACGCTGATCCAGAGCGTTATTCTGGTTGACTGCAACGACAAGCTCCCCGTCTCCTCCTCTCGTCAACGCTCTGCCTTCCCCCCCAACTTCGTCCATTCCCTGGACTCCACCCATATGCTCATGACTGCCAACCGCCTGCAGGGCCTGGGCGTGCCTTTCACGGCTGTGCACGACAGCTACTGGTGCCACGCGAGCAACGTGGAGGTGATGAACGCCACCCTCCGCGAGTGCTTCATTACTCTGTACGAGCAGCCTGTCTTGGAGGCTCTACGAGACTCCCTTGTCGCGCGCTTCCCGGACGTGGCGTTCCCACCGATCCCGCAGCGAGGTAAGCTGAGGCTAGAGGAAGTCAAGGACTCCCCCTACTTTTTCGACTAGGGCGCTTTGAGACGCACGAAGGAGAGACAGACGGCGAGAAGTTGTGGGATGAATTTGTGTAGAGATTGCGCTGCGAGCATCCTGAAGCTCCCATGTTCTATTTGCGAGGAAGGAAGATTCCCCCGCAAAATTTTTCGAGGCAAGTAAAGGATACAAAATGTCAGATAACTCAAAGAATAAAGCAGGGCGACACACCATTTCTGTAGCATGTACCATCGTGCTCTCGTAACATTCTATGACTTTAATCGAACATTACTACTTTCTGTATTATAATTACAAAGTCATGAAAAAGCAATGGACAAAAAACTAGGTACGGAGTGCTCTCTCGTAGCGAACATACACGACTTTCTGCGTATATAATCGCGCCACGCCTGCTTCACCTTTTTGGGCCTTTCCCAACAACTACGTTTGTCGCCACCTCCAATACTGAGACCGCCTGGTTATGCTCCTCGTCGTATTCTGTGTAGTCTCCGTCAACCAGGTTCGCCGCCTCAAAACGAGTCCCTCCCTCTGATACAACCACAAAGTCATCCCGAACTCGCCAAGCCTCCACATCCACGCCTCGGGCCTCTATACGCGCTACTGTTTGAAAAGCTCCGCTGTCGCTTGTTGTGTACGGAGCTGTTTCCAGGATAGTCAAGTTGGCGGGTTTTGTCATGCCAGGCAACTTGATTTGCATGTGACAGGTTCCGCGGCTGTCTGCCATTGCCACAGACTCGGACATGTCGATGAATACACCTCGTTTGCATTCTCCATCTTTGCTCAAGTCCACGCAGTAGCGCCCTGTTGTTTCGATTCTTGAAACCCCTTCAAGTTCAGCCTTGAGTTGTAAGGCGAATACGGGCATGTATGAGATGGAAGTAATGGAGTGCACACGTATGGTAATATTTCTTGATTTCAGTTTGCAGTCCGAATTCTACCGCCTCCTGTTCAGACAAGGAAAAAAATGACGAGTTGAATGAAAAATGCTTCGAATACCGGGTATATGCATATTTGGGGGATATCGGGGCTGCTTGGAATGCTTGGAAGACAGGGAAGGCCTGAGGTAGCTAAAGGGGAAATTATTTGCGAGCTTGTCTTTCAAAGTGCGACAACTCTGCTGCAGCTGGCAGAGCAAATCTCAAGCTATTATCGAAAGAGAAAAACCTTAGCGAAAGTATGCGAGTAAGGCAATCTAGAAGTCGATCAGGACGTGGCGCTGGAGCGAGGATACTTAACCGGAATAGCGGGCCCCTGAACTGCCGGCACGCTCTCAGTTTTCACAGTTTCTAATTCAAATATTATCGAATCACGCTTCAGGCGCACACGCCATTGAAATCTTTCCAGCGTTCTTCCAGGAGCTCGTCATTTTCCCGGGAGTGCATTATGGACGGTGCGGGCAGGGACCACATGCATGCCGCCATCCAAGAAGACCAAAGAGAGCATCCGCAGTGCTCCTACTCTACAGTGCGCTCCCATTTCTCTTCCTTTCTCAATGGGAGTAGTAAGGCCGAGACATTAACAAAAATTATTCGCAATTGCCAAGGTGTGTTTAACGAACATCATCCCGGGGGGCGGCGCGCGTGTAATGTACTGAAGAGCGATGAGTGTATGAGGAGCATATGAGAACACATGTTGCGTTAGTATTCCCGTAACAGAGAAGTTTGAATGTCACTCTTTCCATCACACGGCGCAGGAGAAGCACCTGTGGAGATATACAGGCACAAGCAGGAAAGCGATGAGGCCTCGGAGCGCGGAGAGGGGCTTTTCCGCGAGTTCCCACACCAACGTGGTCTCATGCCCCCATTGCCATGGCCCGGTGTGGGATCTGAGGGCAGTGTAAGAGGCGATGTAGAGCATGAGGACAGGTTGGGGCCTCGGGGTTCGGGAGCGGAGGGCGTTTTGGCGCACATCTTCGGGCACATGCTGGATGGAGCTTTGCAAAACTTTAGTGGCGGGCGCTGGGATGGTAATAGTGCATTCGGAGATCTGTTGGGCAAGGTTTTGCCCCCCTTTTTTCCTCCCTCGCACTACGATGAAGGCTGCCAGCGGCAAGAACCATATCGCGTCCCGCGACCCCCCCATCTCTTCCCCCGGGGCCGCCACCAAGGGGGTTCGGCGAGCGACGAGAAGGGCGACGTGACAGAGATTTAGAGGGGCACAGCCATGTTCTTGACAATGCTTGGCAAAGGCGTGGGTGGATTGATTTGTTGCAGATGGCTCCCTAACCCCGGGATTATGTATCAAACGAAGAGGATGATGTACAAACGCGGGTACCATAATTGCTCGCTGGTACGGCTGTTACCCATTGCTTACGACAGTGCTTCTGTACATCTCTCATTCACATGAATCTTTCTTTTCTGGCCCTAAACTTACGACGGAGTCCCCTCTCCACCCTCGCGGACCTCCTCCACGTCCACCACCGCCCTCCTACCAATGTCCTCTGGCCTCGGCTGGAAAGAGGGTTGAACAGAAGGCGCCGCTCCTCTCGTCCAGCCTTGCGCGCCCTCCCCCGCCCCGGTTTGCGTGAAGTCTCGTAGGATCGCCAGGATTTTCTGCATCTCGTCTGAGGTGTCCTCGGGAAGGGAGCAAGGCCCTAGCCGCAGTCGAGCCACGTAGTCCGCTCCCTCTTCCAGGTATGCCGCGAACTCTTCAATTACGCGGCTGTTGCGGAGCTCAGTTCGCAGCACTCGCTCACGATCGTCTCGAGAGTGGAGCCGGAGGAGCAGGGCCAAGAGCCGGACGAAGGGCGTCTCCCGTGTCCTGACCTCGGCCTCCACCCTCTTCTGCAGGGTCTCCAAGACGGCTTGGGTCAGTGTTTTCTCGTCGGGCGACATGGACCGGAGCCGACGGAGCATGTCTTCCAGCGCCTCCTGCACGGGCTCCACCAACACGCCATTCTCGTACGTGAGCAGCTCGAAGACCCGCTCGTCCATGGCCTCCGTGCTCTCAGTCGCTGCCTCGAAGAGCCCTTCGATCCATTGCCGTGCAAGGCGCTGCTGCTCTGAGTATTTCAAGCTCGCCAAAAAGGAGCGTGAGTGCTCAAGTCGACGACGAAACTTGCTCTCGGGCCGACCGAGGGAGGGAACGAGGGGTGTGCCGTCCAAGCGAAGATCTTGTTCAAGGCGCTTGTCGATGGCGTACTCGAAAACAGAACTCTATTGCGATATAAAAATTGTGTGTCAGTGACAATCGTATGTTGTGCTGATGAGGTGCCAGGAAGCCATCAATACATGCTACTTTCCCTTTCTCTAAAGACGTCTGGTCTCGAACTTTTTGCCTCGCCTCGTTCATCGATCAATCGCAAGGTCAAGTCCTCTTTCCATATGTCTCAACGGAGGAAATTATATCACCTCTTCACCAGCTCTCACCTTCAACAGCAATGGCAGCAATTCAAATATTTCTTCAGGCGGCCACAAATCGATTTTCCTGGTAAGCATGCCGTCTATTTTACTTTCCACCAGGGTAGCTTCTTCAGTAGTATATTGCAGTGGCTCAGAAATGGTGAGATTGCCCTCGTTTCCCATAGAATCGCTGCTTTTGCTCTGAGCGAAATCAGGCGTGGTCTCTCGTCCACTGGCGGTCCCCATCTCAGTTGACACAAGGAACCGACGTCCACCGAGCCCAGTCTCATCGGATGCAGCAGTCCGTGGCACCCTCATAGGTAATCTTATCAGGCCCAGCAGGCTCGAATGACGTGAGGTAGCTTGAGAAACGGATAGTAGTGGCAAGAATGCTTGAGCATTGCATGGAGGAATGTATACGCGTTTGACGTATGATAAAGGCAGCCGAAAGGATCTGGTGGACGTGATATCTTTTGACAGTAAAATGAAAGCCACTAGCAGTATCGAACTCTTTCCAGATATAGAGCACATGAATGAAGAAGCTGCGTGGTGATGAGATAGAGAGAGATTGAAGTCATGAGTGAGACGATTCCCGGCAACAGCATCATCTCGGAAAGAAGAATTTCTTCGGACCTCTCGAGGGGTCATAGGCATCCTCGTGACGATCTTTCTTACAACGGTAAAATAGGACTTCGCCAAGCCCAGGCTTTTTGATTTTTTTTGGGGACTCGTAGGTTACGAGTCGTAGCGGTGCGTTGCCCTTGCCCTACTACTAGTAGTCGGTCTCGCTCGCCAAGACCTGTCGATTTTTCTTTTTCACCAGCAACCAGCGTGCCAGCGCGCGACCTTCATGTGAAACACTAGGTAAAGGGTACAACAACGGCGAAGAACTCGAAAGAGGTTGAGATTTGTACCATCGAAAATCAGGTGCCATGAAGCTCGGGCAATGGTAGGCGTTCCTGGTCAAGGGAGCGACACTACCTGAGTGCCGGTGCGTCCTCAAAAGAAGTTTGTTGAACTTTATAATGACAACTATTCCAAACCATACTCGTTTCTTTTAAAGGAAACTTATTATGACCAGTCTGCCATGCGCCTCCCGTCCTCTATCACGTGTGGTTGGAAAGACACGGACCGAAGAAGAGCAGGTGAGGGCAAGCTGGAGGTTAGGAAACATAACATAATACATAGTGAAGTATGCATGGTATGCGTCCTAAAATGCACACCTATTTTCGTATATATAGGCAGAATGTGAGGCTTCTTGCACCTCTCTTTTGAATTCATGGTGTAATCTCGACCAGGTGAGTGTACGGTCGAGTGTCTATCGACTTTCAAGTATTTTTACACATACGGCAGAACTCCAGCAAGAATACGCATCTAGCTGTCAGACCGTGGCAAGATTGACAATTCTAAGTGCCTCGCGTAATTTTTGCTGTTTACAACAACTAAGTTCACATCGAACACGCCCTAACAACCCCAAAACTTGTTATCATACCTGTCATTATCTGATTCATTATTTGTTAGTCTTCACGCGGAAAGCTTCAAGCCTCTGGTCTATTCAATGATAGCGGGGACATACGCCTTCTTCGGGAAAGACATGTCGCGTATCTTATGAAGGGACTTACACACTTAGGGCCTGGCTTCATCTGTCTTGACGCGAGCCGACCATGGCTGTGTTATTGGATTCTCCACTCTCTCGATCTACTGCGGGGCCTTGAGTCGAGGAGTCATTCGATTTTTCGCGCTGATTTAGCTCGGAAAGTCACAATTACAATGAACTCATGCCAAAACTCCGGGGGAGGCTTCGGTGGCGGACCTTATCAGATATCGCATTGCGCTCCAACATATGCGGCAGTGCTTGCCTTACTCATACTCGGTACGGAAGAGGCCTATAAGACTATAGATCGCCCGGCGCTTTATAAGTGGTTTCTTGCACGAAAACATTCGTCAGGTGGTTTTTGTATGCACGATGACGGGTACGTCGATTAAAATTTGAAGCGTTTTTGGGTTGTCCAAGGCAGCGCTGGAAACAGAAGCTGTCTGCATGGCTCTTCTCCTTGCAAGAGACTTGGACGAAAAAGGGTTGTGTGGGCATTGTAGCATCTTGCAATAACAACATGGAAATACTTCTTGATGTATGAACAATTTCCCCCAATTGAAAAATACTACTGAACTTTGACGTGACTGGACCCTTTCGCGTTTCTATTTACTGCGATGTAAAATTTGATCCGCTGCTGTCCGCTTATCATGCTGCACAGGGAAGTTGACGTTCGGGGCACGTATACAGTCATTTCGATAGCTTCGATGCTGAATATGTTGACCCCCCAGCTAGCTGCGGGCGTTGTCGAATACCTCCTCTCCTGTCAAACATATGAGGGTGGCTTTGGAGGGGAAACTGATCAAGAGGCACACGGCGGATACGTATTCTGTGCGTTTGCCGCATTGATTATTTTGTCTGAGACAGATGGTGTAGATCTTTTTTCTTTACAGGGGTGGATTGCTCGACGTCAAATGAGCGTAGAAGGCGGTTTCCAGGGACGGACAAATAAACTTGTGGATGGTTGTTATTCCTTTTGGCAAGGAGCCACAGCGATTTTAGTTGAGATGGCTCTACATGGGGAAACAGAGACAAGAAAGGTTGTGGGTTGGAGGAAAGAGAATGACGGAAGAATCGTGCTCTGCGCTCCGCAATCTTACACTGAAGATCTGAGAGACTCTGGAGTCTCTGGAAAGGACTTTGGTGACACTACAGATCTCCGCTCAGTATGTCCAAGGGAAACTGCGATGAAAAGTGACATGCCCAATATTGAGCCATCGTGTCATGTTGGAGGAAACTTGGAATGTCTAAGTCAACATGCGCTCCAGCGTTATATCCTTCATTGTGCTCAGGCTCTTGACGGTGGACTCCGCGATAAGCCGGACAAACCGCGTGACTTTTATCATACGTGCTACAATCTTTCAGGATTGAGCTGTGCCCAATGGGGTCAAATGGACTCCTTGAAGGAATCAAAAAATGCGAGAGGTCTCAATCCTTGCGGACACCCGCTTGTGTACGGTGATATCGGAAACCTGTTGGTAAGTCGTATCAGATACAATACGTGGTCAGATTCAATGTGTGGTGGGTTGAGAATCGTTATAGAGGATTTGGTAACGTTCATTTCGATGAGAAAAGGGTAGTGACCAAAATGCGTTCGAAACTGTCTAAAGCATGCGATTGAGTCATTTCTCAATATAAGATATTGTCTCTCCTTTCATATCACAAGGAAATCACAAATCCAATCTACAATATCCGGCAAGATAAAGTGGACCGAGCCCTTCGGTTTTTCTACCGGGAAGGGCCTGAATCGCACGAGGTATTGCTTCTATGAAAAACGAAAACATGGAAGAGGTGCAGGGTTTCATATACCTCACCGCGTTTGGAGAAGAAATGTAATATGTATAATTGCGGTAAGCATTTGTCACATCGTTGGATCTATCAAATTCCTCGCAGATTTTTAGAGTGTAAAAACCCCAAGAGAAGTAGCAAGTAGCCTTGCATTGCTTAAGGAGCTCTTGCGCTTCCGTCTGATGGATTTTGTGACCGTACACCAAATTGTCTCTTTTTCTGCACGATTGTTTCTTTTTCATGGTTAAGACCATTGTATGTGATTATTTCCATGGTTTTCATACATATAGGATACCCTTCCCATGCGAAATGGAGACAGAAAGGATGTTTCCCTCATTTCTGCCTTCTTCACAATTCCTCTCACTCTGGAACTATGCATAGCCTAATTGCAAACCTGACTAACTCTCTCAGATGTGATTCCCGGTGATTTGGAAACAATACTTTTTCCCGTTTGTCTCAAGAATCCCTCAGTAGGCATGTATTCTATTCTGACTTCTTCCAAATTTCTCAATCACTCTAGTGCAGATTTGAAGTATAGTCGTGCCGAAATGTGTTGCGCATTCGAACTTCCAGAAACTTCTTGAGTCCTCAATAGACACTGCATTACCCCCCCTTCACATGACAATGGATTGAATTATTGAACTAATTCGTGCGATAGTTGCATTCAAGTGCTGCTCAGAAGAGCGCTGCACTAGATGATTGTCTAAACGCTCCTTCAAGAGCAAAAGCTCATCAACCAATGCACCATCATTCCCGCCTTGTGATATTACCTTGTTGATGGCACTCATTAGTGCCCGTATGGCCCCTCTATCTGAAATCTTAGATGTCCTTCGCCCTTCCCTACTCTCACTGCCGCTTGCACTACTCGTGTTACTTTTCGGACCACTACCTAATGAGCCTGTGCTGGCTTCTTCCGAGAGGTCAGAGACCAGGTCGCCGTCACCACACACAGAGTCGGAGGTAGGAGTGTGAGAGCCCGTGGGTGTGTTCGTCAGTGAAGCTGTGGTGCTCGTAGTTGTACTCATTGAGCTTCCCCTGTACAAAATTGAATGTGTGGTGTGACTACTTCTGCTAGTGGCAATCCCACCAGCAGATGCTGCGACCGCCGTCATGCCAGTGCGAGCAACACCGGCTGAACTCCTGATGCTACTACTGGTGACCATGCCCTTGATGGTACTACCTCGACGCGTCAATTTTTCAAATGAGAGAGATAAGGTTTGAATACGAACGGCCGATATGTCTGTTGATGAGAAGAGAAACTTGACGCGCAGCCGCCACAATTTTTGAGTGAGAAGCTCCTCGGGGGTTCTAAAATAATACAAGTCTGGTTGATTTGGCAAAGGAGTACCGCGCATCTGGGTAATCCACTTAAAATCTTGAGCATTCATAGCCTGCATCACGCTAACTTGCAGTGCTGAGGCATTACACACGACCTGCAGCTGTGTGACTTTGGAGTCATGCTCGAGAGAGACATCGAGGGTGCAGCCTTTAGCATTTTCCGGTTTTACGAGGGTATAATCCGTAAGCTTCCAAGTGTCTCCAAACGCGAAGGCAAAAAGTCCATCAGGATTTTGCGAAGGAGGCGATGATGTTGACCGCCAATTAAACTTGGAATGAGGCATTGACCCGTGTCACAAGATGTTGGGAAGCCGCTTACCAGAGTTTTTGAGGCACAAAGCCGTGCCCAGTCGCCACAAGGGGCCTGACTCTCTGGATTACGATCTTTTTACTGCGGAAATTACTATCACGATTCTTATATCGGGATCTAAAGGTTTTTATTCTACCCTGGGACCGAAGCGTCCATTGTAGACGATTTTCGGGACCGGCAGAGTCCCCTGTTCGCAGAGGAAAAAGGGGTAAAAAGATAGGAGTAAATATCACCAAAGTACCCTTCCCAATCATAAAACAAGCACGATAAAGGAATGATAAAAAACATTAATCACTCTGTAGCAAGAGGAGAATGCGGATATGCTGGGCACCATAGTAGTTAGCCAGAACAAGGGCTGATCCGCTACTCTCTCCCTGCGAAGACCCCAGAGTCGTCTATGCTGGATGAAGATCAATCGATCCTCCTTTGGGAGCAAGGGCTTTTAAAATTCCTTACAAAGGCATCTCGCTGTCAATGCGGGGAAACCCTTCAAAGGAGCGGGGTCCGCCCCGCCTGACAAGAACCGGGCACATGCCGGTACTCGCCCGGCGTCCGGCACATCCCTCCCTCGTCAGCGGCCCCGGGCTACCGGACCCCTCGCTGTCTTCCCGGGCCTCGCGAGGCGGTCCCTGCGGCGTTTGCCGGGGGCACACGCGTTTTCGTGCTCCCTTTTACTTTACGTTGGGTTTCACTCAGTCTGACTACGTATGTGCGCGTGTAAAAGCGGAGCAGAGTGGGGTGGCCGGGAAGGAAACCAAGAAGGAGGAGGAGAGAAGAAATCCTGACGCGGATTGGTAGGAAATGGCGTGCCGAGCGAATTCTCTCTCCTTGGACCCGCCAGACATTCCATCCGCGACATTTTTGTTATGATTTGTACGAATGAGGTGGATTTTCCAGGCATTCTTCACTTTTGTGCTCTCACGCTGACCTTCTCCTCTCTATCCCGTGGCAGCAGGTCTGCACTTGCAAGTACCGGTGAACCGGAAAGTGCCATTTGGCTCCACATCGACTTCAGATCAAACTTTTAGCTTGCACAAGCTCGAGATCGATAGGCATGCCCAAATATACTACGACGGTGGCCTCTGGTGAAGTAGATTTGCGCATTGAGAAGGAAGGACCGGGTTCGTGGGCGCCGAAGACCGTGTTTCAGGTGTTCGAGGAGACGGTGAAAAAGTACGGCGACTCCCCAGCTTTGCATTACAAGAAGGTACCGCATGGCGGCAGCCTTGCGACAACTGAATGGAGCAGTTATACGTGGCGCGAGTACTACGATCTCACCTTAAAATTCTGCAAAAGTCTTTTGTCTCTAGGATTTCCTGCGCATGGTGCCATTAATTTAATCGGTTTCAACTCCCCCGAATGGCTCATTGCCAACTGTGGCGCTATCGCAGCCGGTGGTGTGGGAGTCGGTATTTACACGTCTAATGGCGTTGATGCGTGTAAATACATTACGGAGCATTCTGAGGCGGAGGTAGTGGTTGTGGAGAACGCGAAACAGCTTGAAAAATATCTGAAGATTGCCAAAGAGCTTCCCCGACTTAAGGCTCTTGTAATTTATAGTGGCACAGCTGAAGGCTACAAGTGTGACGTCCCTATATACTCGTGGAAGGATTTTATGGCTCTCGGGAGCGGCGTTAAGGATGAAGCTGTTCGCGCGCGCATCGAAGCCCAGCGGCCCGGGCACTGTTGCACGCTAATCTATACATCTGGCACTACGGGGCCGCCCAAGGCCGTCATGATCTCGCACGACAATCTGACTTGGACTGTGAAGAATTTTGTGGCCTCCTTGCCCTTCACCTTGACGTGCGAGGATCGCTCGGTCTCTTACCTTCCCCTCTCCCACGTCGCCGCCCAGATGCTGGACATCCATTGTCCAATTGCCACGGGCGCCAAGATCTACTTCGCGCAGCCGGATGCGCTGCGCGGATCATTACCTGTCACCTTGAAGGACGTCTGTCCGACTTATTTCTTTGGGGTGCCGCGCGTGTGGGAGAAGATCTACGAGAAGATGCAAGAAGTAGCCCGCTCGACCACGGGTGTCAAGCGAGCTCTTGCGCAGTGGGCCAAGGCCAAGGGACTGGAGAAGAACCGCCGTCAGCAGTATGGGTGCGGTGGTGGTGCTCCGGTGGGATTTGGGTGTGCCCACGCACTGGTCTTGTCAAAAGTGAAGGCGGCGCTAGGCCTTCATCAGACCAAGATGTGCATCACGTCCGCCGCGCCCATCGCAGTCGAGATTCTCGAGTACTTTGCCTCCTTAGACATCCCTGTGCTAGAGCTTTTTGGCCAGTCTGAATGCACAGGTCCTCATACGTCCAATTTCTCCTACGCGTGGAAAATTGGCTCAATCGGGCGCGACATCCCGGGAGTCAAGACGAAGCAACATGCAAATATGAGCGAATTTTGCATGTACGGGCGACACATCATGATGGGTTACATGAAGATGGAAGATAAGACTCAGGAGGCCGTTGACAACGAGGGCTGGCTGCATTCGGGCGACGTTGCGCAAGTTGATGCTGACGGCTTTTGGAGCATCACAGGCCGCATTAAAGAGCTCATTATCACAGCAGGGGGGGAGAATATTCCTCCTGTTCTGATCGAGAACGAGATTATGTCCGCTCTCCCGGCTGTTGCCAATTGCATGGTTGTGGGGGATAAGAAGAAATTTTTAACTGTTCTTTTAACGATGAAGGCTAAGCTTGACGACCAGGGTAACCCCACGAAGGAACTGAACAAGGAAGCGCTGGACATTGGCAAGGAAATCGGCTCGAATGCTTCGACCACTGAGCAGGTTGCATCTGACCCTCACTGGAAAAAATATTTTGATGAGGGGTTGAAAAAAGCGAATTCCACCGCGACATCCAATGCGCAATTTGTGCAGAAATGGAGTGTTTTGCCCTTGGACTTCAGCGAAAAGGGAGGCGAGCTAACACCGACGCTCAAACTGAAGCGCTCTGTGGTTGCGGAGAAGTACGCTGACGTCATTGCCGATATGTACAAAGCGTAGGCGATGTCACACTAGAGAGGGTGGTGAAACAGAATTGCGAGATTTACACCATGTAACTTTTGAAGCAATAAGAGAACAAAATTATTCGATGGAAAAATTAGAAGTGGGGGGATCTCCAGCAGGTGTTGCTCATTAAATCTAGGTGAGCCTTGTGGGTAGTATTCCGCCGTAGGACCCTGTGGTAGAGGAGGGCTACGCTCTTGACCCGTTTGCAAGATGCAAAGTATCGGGTCTCGTGAGGTATCGTTTGATGTCGTTTGGAAGGGATTTTTCAGAGGTGTCATTGCACTGACTTTAAAAAGAATTTCAGATGGAGAATGGAGGAAGCGACGTCAGGAAGACAAATTTATCTGCTTGACTGAAATCACACACCTCGAGCTTTGAAAGCCTACTTTTAAACCCACTTATAAGCATGGATCCGAGAAAGAAGAGGCGAATGTGTGGTTCCGATGCAACGTTTTCACCTCTCATTTGTGAAGTATTAAGATTTGAAATGCGCCCGCAATCAGTCACGTAGTATCTAAGTGTTCATCTCTTTTCCACAAGCTTGCTCGATATCTTCCGTTACCTTCAAGTTCTGCCCTTCGCCCTTGGCATTCGCATGCTTTAGTTGCAGGCGAGATTTCATCTCGCGCATTTCGACTAACTGAGCTTCAGAGACGAGCCTGGCGGCCTTCAGGCGGCATTGGAAAATGAAGAGGTCGTGTGCGATGCACATGACATTCATCTTTTGCCCGAAGCCCCTCCAGCACATGAGTGCGAAGCTGGCAATACCCGCTTCCATCATTTTCGCTACTCCTGCAAGACAGGTCGGTTCCAGCACGGCTACAAATGAACCCATTTCCATATCCTCTAACAGCGGCCGTTGCATTGGCCCTAGCAAATCCAAGTCTAAATAGCCGTAGACTGTCATGGCAGCCAGCGCCGTCGGTCCAACCTGGACGACGCGCTTATTTAAATACGGAAGCATATAGGGCATTCCGTCTTGTGAAAGACGGTAAGCACACGCTGAACGGTCGGTGCTCGCCCGGTCAAAAATACGAGTTCCCGCATTCACAAGTTGAAGCTGACAACGCGTGGAAAGCTGCACGTCCTCCACTAAGCCTTGGGAAAGAAGGATTACCACTTTCGAGCCATCCCGACGCAAAAAGAGGCGATCGCGAGGAAATCCCTCTTTTACGCCGTAAAACTCTTTAATTGATGCCCATCCATCATCCGCCAATGGAACGAAAAATTCTTTAGGAACAAAAGTCTTCCGTGTTTGGCTTCTCCGCTCTTTCTGTGCTTGCTGCTGTTCTTGCTGGAGCGGAGTCGTCAAGACGGAAGACGTTGTAGCATCGTGAACCACGTAATCTGACGCTTCGGTCTCGGCGTCTGGGGCAGCAGAGGAAGATGTCGCTCCTTGGTCCACCGAGGACATGCTTCGACCCTCGATAGAATCTTTTTCTTTCCCTGTCTCCAAAACCACCTCTTCAACATCCAAAACTCCCTCCGCATCTCCTCCGTCAGCACATTTCCCTGCTCCCGGCTTAGGTAGCGGCCTCGTTTTTTTGAAAAGGGCGATGAAGAATCCGCCTGTATCCTGGTCGTGAGGCAGACAGCGCATACAGTAGTGCAACTTAAGGCGCTCTGCTACAGCTGGATCTTTGGGAGGGAAGCAAGAGGGTCGAATCCATCGGCGGTAGGGCTCTGGAACATCCTCGTAGGATCGAAAGAGCGTCAAACCGGAGTCCCTCAGCGTCCTTTCTACCTCCTGCTCCCCCTCAGCACCTTGGTCTTCCTCGTCCGGCGCAACATGTCCATTTGCTTGCAGCCGACTTGTGGACTCCATGACCCTCCAAGAATGTAGGCCAGGCCGAACTATAAGGCCCGGGACGAGCGGGCGAGGATCGACCAGCTCGAGCGCTCCCTCGCTGTCCTGCAGGAGGGAGAGGACCACCGCCTCGTTCTCGATCGGGTTCAGCGTGCAGGTGGAGTACACCATGAGGCCACCCACTTTCAGGAGAGCTGCGCCCCGTCGGGCGATCACATATTGCATGGGATGAAGCCCCAAGCTCTGGCCCGGCGACCACGTCCTCCAGATATTGAAGGTCTTGCGAACGGTGCCGTCGCCACTGCAGGGGACGTCACAGAGGATGCGGTCGAAGTATCCAAGCGCCACCCGGGGCACGTCCCAGTCAGGGTTTTCAGCCTCAACAGCCGGCTCTTTTCTACCCAAGCCTCGAGCTGGAAATAGCTGCGCTTTATGGGTTGTGACACAGAGGGCCACGGTGTTGATGCGCCTGCATTGATGCACTAGCATGTAGGCCCGCGCCGTGTCCGAATCATTGGCGACGATGTACCCGCTCGGCTCCTGCCCCGTGCGCGAACATCCTCTGCTAAGGGTCTCAAGCATTTGCGACGTTTTCGAACCAGGAGCCGCGCACATATCCAGGACCTTGTGGTGGGGCTGAACGCCCAGGACCACGGGTGGGATCATAGACACCGTTTCTTGCCGCGTGATGGTGCCGGCCTCTGTATGCGTTTTCATGAGCTCATGGAATTCCGCAAGAGACGAGTCTTTCCGCAATGTATGCCGATCGATGGCCATTTGGTAGGCGTGACCTCCCTGAAAGAATTCAAGGCGCTTGATAGGAGCCATTTCTTTGCCGTTGACATGAATGCGGCGGGCAACGTGTGTTTCGATCTCATTCACAAGCATTTCAGTAAAATCACAATCCAAATTTACTCGAAATGATGCTGGTAATGGCATGGCCAGAGTCTCCATAAATTTCTTCCATTCCACACCGGGCTCAACTATGCTCTGGGCCTGGTAGTAGGCTTCGAAGACAGGGCTGCCCGGGACGATGTTTTTTCCTGAGCTCGGATCCCTTGCGACGATCCAGCCATCACCTCTTCCATTGACATTCTCACCGTCGACACTCCTTTTACTCTTCCCAGTCCCAGAGGCTTTGTCTTCCAGGTTCTGATGGTTCTTCTTCTGCCTCTTGCGCCGCCACCCTTTGCCCATGTCCCCCGACTTGAAGGGCGAGGCGGGGCCGGGGGGAGGTTCGGGGGCAGATGCGCCTGTCACGTCAGGAACGGGGGGAAAAAAGGCAGTATTTGAAGGAGATGCCACCTGCAGTACGTGGAAAGTGCCAGCGTATCGGGCCATTTTCCACAAAGAAAATTCGAGGAAGCGCCCAAGACCCTGGGTTAAGGGCCTTTACGGCGATATCAGTCGTACGGCTCTCCGCCTTCCACCCTATCACAGCACCGAATCAGCGTGAATGTACAGCTTGAGAATATCGTCTGCCTTTTAGAACAAAACAGATGACAGTAATCCACGTGATATGGTCAGACGTTGAAACGTCTCGGTCACGCTTCGGCAAGCTTGTTTCTGCCACGAGGCCCAAATGAAAAGATCCTTGCTGACCGTGACGGGAGACATCCGGAGAACAGAGGGGCACCGAATCGCAGCGCACAGCGCCTGAATGTATCTCTTCAATTTGTGATACCCTTACAAGTGAAGCACACAAAGAACTTTCTCGCCTCTCGCGACACATGGAAATGCATAGAGGACTTGTATGTGTGTCGCTTTATTCAAATAACTGGTGTCACCCCTAAATTCTAGTTTCGGACCTTCGTTTATTCAGTCTGTGCCTTTGAGCCGCGCGGTGCACTTACAACACAACTCACCCGTACATCTTTGATACATCTATCGCAGTGGACTGTTTTGACGTAGTCGGAGCGCTTAGGGACGGCGGTGGTGTCTTTGTTCCGTCAGAAATAAGAGCGGAAGTGCCAGAAAGAGCCGACTGGGGAACATGAAATTCGGGAAGCAACTGGCCAAGGTGGTGGCACTTTCCGACCCGGAATGGGCGCCATTCTGGGTAAGCTACAAAGCGCTGAAGAAGCGTGTTAAGGAGCTCACTGAGTCTCCCCCTGCTGCGACGCAGCCAAGGGACGCGGGCAGTAGCATCAATCAGACTGGTCCCTCCACCAACACGGAGCCGAATCCTAAGGAACTGGCACAGAGCGCCGGAGAAGTAGCCTTCTTTCGGACTCTGCGCGCTGAGGTTGCAAAGGCGTCAGAATTTTATCTGGGAATGGAGCAGCAGATGGGTGCCAGACGCCGTCGAATCAAGTTGGGACTTCAATATTTGAAGCAGCCTACGACAGTGCTCGAGGACGATGCGTGGATCAAGATGGGCCGAGCGTGTATTTCTCTTTACAAGGATCTGCTGCTTCTCGAAAATTTTGCTGTCATGAATTATTGTGGTAAGTTCACGTGGGATTACTGTTCGTCTATCCGCCATTTATCGTCTAAGTTTCACGTTCCTTACAGCCTGCTCGAAAGCTTTGAAAAAACACGATAAGACGGTTGTGCTGGACACGCGATCACGCTTCATGCGCAACGTGGTAAATCAGCAGCCATTTACACATTATCCTCGCCTCCTGGAAATGCTGCAGGAGATGGAGGAGATATTCAAGGAGATCGACGCCTTGCAAGGAGACAAGGCGCGTCCCCTAGAAGAGGAAGAGAGGCTCTTCCTGGAGGCTATTCGCGGCCTGAACCAGGAGGCATCCAGCATGCAACGAGAGGAAAAAGCGGACTTGGGAGGTGCATCAACGTCCGACCCCGAACATTCTGCCGACGACCAGCCGGCTGCGAGAGACGCAGCCACCGCGGCCGGTGCTGCTTGTCAGACGCACAGATCAGCTCCCGCGTCAGCTACTGTGGTGCCGGAATTGGCATCAGGGGGGGATGCAGATAGAGAAGAAATAGGGACAGATGCCACTCCGGCTTCAAAGGTATCAGACGGGGACCCTAGCGTCACACCGCCCACAGCGGCTGTGGCAGACGAAGTAGCAGAAACTGAAGGAGCAAATGGGGGAAAACGCCGCCGTGTCTAGGACATGCCGAGGTGGTCTTCACGTGGACAAAGAATAAGGGCTGTGTATATATGCCTCCTGGATACCCAAGCTAGTCAAAAACATATGTATCCGGAAGACAAACTTTTATCACGTCATCAGTAAGGACGCGCGTGAGTTAGTAAGAAGCCCGATAGCCCCTCTTGAATTGAAGAGTTTAAGAAGCAAAAGCTGCCACCCAGCCAGCACGGTCACCGCGTCGCTACTCACAGACACGCACTTTGCAGCTATATATGTATTACAAAGAAAAAGAACACGACAAAGCCATCGTGGTGCGTTTTCTATTTTTTTGGTATCACCCTCGACTTAAAACATTTTTCTAAGTCGTGTATATTGCAAAAAAGCCACTTTACTCAGTGTATAAGCTTGACAAATCCGCGTTCCGGTTCCATTCCGAGACTGCGGGAATCAAGACCCCGACACCATTGCTCTTGGCACGTGTATCCCCGCCAGCAGCAGCTTTGCTACCCTTACCCTTGGCCCTCCAGAGCTTTTCACCGCACCGACTACATGCCTCATGGGGTGCAGCACTGCCTAGCATGGATACCTCCTCTGAGCATCCCTGATTCCCACAAATGAAGAACCGTTTTTTGATGGTGAGCCTTTTCAAAATATGTCCTCTTTTGGCACACAGACGAGGGTGTTTTTCAAACAAACGGTTGCACTCCTGGCAACTGACTGCTACAACTTCGATGGACGAAAGATTTTTGAAGTACTCCGCGCGAGTTTCCTTCTCACCGAGAGCCTCGAAAACGCCATGGAGGTGTTCCATCAGCTCCTGATATAAATTGATAGCGATAAGAATGAGAACTCCTTCACAATGCTAGCAGAAGGTATAGGATTACTTACGCCACGAGCTTCGGCAGAATGCTTCGACTTGCTCTTCATGAGGCTCTCTGCCTCGTTCAAGCCCATTCCATCCGCATACAGCTGACGTCTGTTCCCCGCTGATGAAGGTACCGTCATTCGCGGCTTCGGTTTTAGCATAACATTTTCAGGCTTCTGTATCATGCGAATTGTTCCACCCATGCGCTTGCAGAAATTCATTGCCCGAACAGCCTTAGCCTCGCTTTGCTTCTGTTGAAGCTGTCGATATTGCAAGGCGCCAACCTGTCGAGCCTGGCGCTTTGCCTCCTGCTCATGTCGAAAGGCTGCGTAGGCCACCGAATCCGGACCCCGAGCGAAGATACGCGATGGTTCTGGTATCAAGACCTCGCCATCTTTGTTAAGTTCATCGGCAGCGAGGATGGCTGCGATTCCCCGGACCTTGTGTGGCGGAAAGAAAAATACATCAGTACTCACACGTTTGGACGTATTGGATCGCATATTCTTGCACGACAGAAGATGCTCGTTTATTTCATGCAGATTTACTCATATACGTCTGTACGTGACTCACTCCGTTCTCTTTGGCAGTTTGTTGCACATCCATGCGCGCGGATCTATCACCCGTTCCGAGGTTAGTCCCGCCAACATGACCATCGAATGTTTGGTTTGTTCTGCTCTCGGGGACGTTGACTGTCCGGGCAGTTCTGGATAATGTTGGCTGCCATGTGTAGGACCGATGAGGTTGATCACGCTTGATTATCTTCTCGAGGAGTTCTCTTTTTTTGGGCTGATACCGTGCTATTTTACCCGGCTTCTGAATCAGGCTGGAAGGCCGGTCCACAGACATAGTCGGTCTAGAAATATGAGGTTTGCCATTATGTCCTCGTAGCCCACATGGGCGTGTGGTACCCGTAGGAAGTGAACTTGTAATTGCACGAGATGGCGCGGTAATCGCCACTCGATTCGGCAGGCTCAGGGCCTGGCTCGACGGCGGCGTGGCACTATGCAGTTTGCAAAATCGGGCATTATGGCGATTGTAAACCTTATCGCATTCAAAGCCATACGGATCTATAAAACCACAAGTAGCATAATGAGCAGAGAGACCAATCTGTATCACCTGATGAGGCTTGTGGATCTTCAAAGACATGGCCGCAGATGGGGCAGGCCTTGAGCCTACAGGGTCCAGGAGGAGGCATACAGCACCAAGCGGTACGTTTTCACCGCTCAGTACAGCATCTCCGAATAATAAAATTTTGATAGATTGGCCTTTTAAATTATCTATGAACCAAACAATGTAATTGCACCCATTTTTACTCTGTTTTCGCGGCTCTTTCTCTCCCAAGACGCCCACCAAGGCATAATTCGGAGACAAGACTCCACCGATATCATTGACTTGTAGTAAAGGACGTCCCGCTATCGAGTTTTCGATCTCATCAGAGGATGTTTTCAAAGTTGATAACTCGAATGGGATCAGTCGAGACATCTTTGTCGGAGCAGCATCGATGGCACATGGATGTGTAAGCGGGAGGCCTTTGCAAGGGGAAAGCGGCTGTTCAAGGGTCGAGATCGTAAGTTGTTCCGACCTGCGATCAGATATTTTTTTCCGCTTGTCTGCGTGCTCCAACAAAGCTTTTATCTCCTCATCCATCCTGTAAACTTAAAGGATAAACCTGGGATTAGTGTGCATATCGCTGCTAAGTGCGCATGTCGCTGAGGCGAAATTCGAAAAAAAGGCGGGCTCGCCGTCACGCTGCTGGCGTGCGAATGTCAAAATTGAAGGCACAAAATCTGTATAGGTCCAACGAGAGACAGCTGGTTCTGTTCTTTTGCTTCTTTCATCTATATTTCTGTTTATGTTAATAACTAGGGTCTGTCAGCTCTTCCGGCATTTTTCCTTGGGGTATGATCTGACCGCCCAGCCTGGACGGCCCACGGCCCATGCGTGTGCCTCGTTCATCATCATCCGTTGCTTTTGAATTTCACGCCACTTTTTTTTATCGCAATGGCCAGCAACTCCTTCTCACGCTCCAATGGGACTCTTCTCTAAAGGTTTCCTGAGCCTGCACTGGTGACGAGCCCAAGTGTCTCCAGTCCAACCTGGGAAATGCCGCAAGTGACGCATAGCACGCCCTTGGACTCCGGAGTATACGACGAGCCACAGTATGAGCACTTCAAGCACGGCGCTCCTCGAGGAATGGGGAGGAGAGTACGACAATCGATGACAAAGGCCTGGCGGTCGTCGTATTCGATTGCGTGCTCATTCCGGGCCATTTGCTCACTTTTCTGAAGTACCTTTTGCGCTTTAAGTCGTAGTTCTGCGTTTTTTTCCGATGCCATCTCGGGCATTTCCAGCAGACGGTGGGCAAAAGAGGCAGCGGTGATGTAGTTCTGAAACTTGAATGCCGAGACCATAGCCATGCGGAGCGCAAGCAGAAGGTGAGCGGGTTGAAGGTTACAGTGCGTAAAATATGCCGAAAGTTCTATCTGTCGTACTGCTTGATCCGACGAAAGCTCTGCGATGGCATTCTTGATGCGGATAGCCGTCTTGTACTCCCTGCAGATATCGAGCAACTCCTTCAATTCATTGCTCTCTGCACGTGAGTCTACGACCACCAAGGGTATGGCCGACAAAAGGCCACCCAAGAGGGCTTGCGCCTCAACGAACTTCCCTGCATGAAAAGCCTTGTAGGCATTTTTCAGATCGTCAATAAGTGGCGGGAGGCGATTCGCCTGAGAGGGTAGCGAGGCCGTTCCAGGGTCCTTGTCCTGCGCATTGCGTTGAAGAGGCAGCCGCAGAGAAGCAACAAGTGGCAGACAAGGCAGAGACGAATAAGCTCCTGTGAAAGCCGTGGTAAAAAGTGGCCTCATAGGCGCAAACTCGACGGCTGCGATCTGTCTGTTCAAAAGTTGCATCGCCGTCTCAAAGGACCCTGCCGCCGCGTGATCCGCCGCATGCGAGGAATTTTCGCACCAATGAGCCGTGCAAGATGTTCCAGCTTGAGGGGGGACATAGATGTCTGCGTTTGCGTCGTCCCCCACTGCGAAGCCCTTCTCGCATTCATCTCCCTGGCCCGTCCCGGAAGCACCTTTTCCCCCTGGAGCGGCTAGCTCGCCTAGGTCCAATTCATCTTCCCCCCATCCACTGTCTTCTCCCACGTGTTGATCGCCCCTCCCGTCTTGCCTTGCGCCTGTCCCCTCGTCCAAATCCAGGTCGTCCTCCCAACCGCCCCCGCCGCTGCTGCCGCCCATGTCCTCAAATCCGTACGAAGCCATCGTGGCCCCGGTCACGTTGCCGGAGGGTTTGTGGTCCGAGTAGTCTTCAGGGGGGATGGTGCCCTCGCCGCCAGCCCAGCTTTCAAACGCGCTCTTGTTCGTTACGGCAAGCAGAGGCCAGTTGTCGGTGCGGAAGATGGGAGTAGGGGGCTGCAGGAGCTGCGCGCCCGCGATGGGCAGGCCTGCGGGCACGGGCACTCCTGAGGCCTCAAGCAGGGGAAGAAGGCGCTCTACCTCTTCCGAGAGCCCGTGAGTGAGTGCGCATGCGTATGCCAGAGACAGTTGACCGGTCTGCTCGAGGATGAGCACGCGCTCCCTGACCTCGCCCAGATAGAGCGAGTTGTGAAAGCGAGCCATTGTGTCCTTCCGCATCTCTGCGATCTTGAGCATTTTACGTAGCTTTGTTGTATTACCCGTCAGCAGATACAAAAACGACAAGCGCTCAAAGTTCTTGGTCCGCTGGTAGGCTGCCTCCACGACCGTGTGATTTCCTTGACGCAAGGCCTCGAGGCCCAGCTGATGCCAGCAGTGGTCCTCGTCCAGCTCGTGGGACGTATTCAGCGCTACTTCGATGTTGCCGCAGGCCAAGGCTAACTGAAAGCGCGTCTTGTTGTCTTTCACAAAATGCAGAGCCACCTCTGGAAAGCCCTTTTGTTGTAAGTAAGCGATAATCGCCTGCCCACACATCTTCGTGCCCCGCACCATGCGCATGACTTCTCCGTAGCGACGCTCGCTCAAAGCCAACTTAAACAGGGCCTCGGTCATATCGATTTGGAAAGTTCGCGTTTTGCCCTCTCGGTCCAGGGCATGCAGCGTGTGCCCTTGGCACTTGGTTAGGTAGATGGGAACGTCTAGTGTACGCACGATGCCGGAATCACCGCTTGGAAGGATGTACTTGACATGATTGACTGTGGTGTAAATGAAGACACGCGGGTTGTAGGTGTCCCAGGCCCCGCTCTTAATGCGCACAGTTTCTGTCACGGCGCATTGCTGCTCAAGATTGCGCGTGGCGACGACGAGCGAGTGCTTGCCCATCAGGGCCACCAGAGACCCGTCTTTGTTCCAGAAAATGTATTTGATGCGCGGCGCTTGCAGCTCAGCGATCACACGACGGGATTGTTGCTCAAAGAGCGTGACTTTATCTTCGGAGCGCAAGATCACGCGACCTGAGACGCCCGCGAAGAGGAGACTGTCGGTGTTGGGGTTGGGCGGGGCCATCTTCTTCGTCACCTCGTTTTGAAAGTTTTTGATCAGAACTTGTCTACTCTTGTCGAGCACCGCGAAACGGTTCCGAGCTATGAACACAGCCGCAAGTCCAGGACCGCGGCGCACGTCCTGAGCATCTCCTTGACCGTTGGGCTCGGTGGAAAAGGTTATAAGTTCATAGCTGCCGCCATCCGTGTCGCTATGAACGAGAACGTTGTTCTCAGCGGGGTTGAAGACATTATACTGCAGAGTTCGAATGACGTTACCCAATCCGTTGCTCTGGCTCACCCCCGCCCGACGGAGGGAGACGAGGGGCAGGTCCCGGCCGGACTCAAACTCGTGCAAGCGCAAGTATTTGTCTTTCACATAGAACATATGCAATTCTTCCGCGTGATAGGCCGGTCGTTCCCGTTCCAGCTTGAAAACGATCATGCCGCTGTCATGGCCAGCTGCCAGGAGGTTCTGCTCTGGGTGCGCCGCCAAGATCCAGAAGCGGTCGCTCTCCCGGCGAAAGGTCTGGACGCCCAGGCGCTTCGAAATGTCCCACACGCGGATAGAGCGGTCCTCCGAATTCGAGACAATCAGCTCAAATTTTGGGTGAAATATGACGCAAGAAACGTTGTTCGTGTGGCCCCGCAGAGTGTCCACCTCCCAGGCCTTGGTGTCGTTCATGCGCCAGAGCTTTACTTGCCGGTCGTCCGCCCCAGAGATGACGAGAGGAAGGGTGGGGTGGAAACTCGCCCAATTTACGCCTCGGTCGTGGCCCTCCAATACGTACTTTACAACAACATCACCGCCCCCAAACAAATCGTTGTTCACGCGCGAGACCATGTTGGCTGCGTCGTCGACCGCACCAGGGGCACCCCGCACCGTTTTCTTTCGGAGGCCCGTGGTATCCCACACGCGTGCCGTTTGGTCGAGCGAGGCCGACACGATAAGATCTTCTTTTGGATGGAATGCTGCACACATCACATAATGATTGTGCCCTGTCAACACGGAAATGCAAGTGCGAGATTGCCAGTTCCAGACGCGAATTGTCTGGTCATCCGAAGCAGAGACGATCCATGGGTATTCGTTGTGAAATTGTACTGTCCGAATGTAGTCCAAATGACCCAAAAGTGTAAAGAGGCAACGACGAAGCTTGTAATCCCACACTTTGACCTTGTAGTCATCCCCGCCGGAGACGATCAGCGGCTGTGTCTTGTGGAAGTCTACCCCCCGCACAGGCCCGTCGTGCTCGTCAAAACGGTCCAGCAATGTGCCCATACGATAATCCCACAGCTGAATGACCCCATTGTGGAGAGAGGTGATGATCCAAGGCCTGACTGGATGAAAAGATAAACCCTTGACCCGGTTGCTTTTGGACTCAAACTTTGTCAACATGCCGGGGGCTTGACGAACAGCGAAGAACTGTTCAAACGGGAGGCTGCACTAAACTGATGTCTGGTTGACAGTAGCCCAACACGAGGGAAGCGCGCGGACTTGCGCTTGCAATTTTCCTCTCTATTTCGTATGGAGTGCGTATGAGAATCAGTGTATTGATTGCGGCCGTCAAAGCTGAGAGTGAGAAGGAGTTAAGCGGAGAACTCGCCTAAAGACCCATGGCTCCATGGGCGAGGAAATGCCCCGCGTCCGGCCCCCTCATGCCCGCCCTATCACCACACTGCGGCCGAGGCGCATGGCTACGTGCATCCATTTGAGGGTTACAGGCGCGGCTCAAAGCACAAGTGCCACGCTCTATGTAGGCGTGTGTCCCGACGCCTTCGCGCATGTTGTCCGGGAGCACTAAGTCGCCTTGACCATCTCTCCTCTCGCAGAGGCGGGCGACCGATCCGCTTGTGAGGAGCCCGCCCCCGGTTTTAGTTGCCGATGAATGGACGGTGACTCTAATCACTCTGAGCTCTCACACCACACCATCATATTACTGTCATATGTTAAAGGCAATGTGTTTCTTCATCTCTTCCCATTCCCTTTCCGCAGTACGTGCAGTCAGTAGAAACGGAAACGCACGCCGCGCGCGAAGCCAAGCAGCGATGGGCCAAGCGGCCTCTTTCCCATTTGAGGTATCAGAGCCAGCCGATGCTTCGCATTCAGCACGTAATCCTGAAGCCTATTGGAAGCATTTCAAAGGGCGGCGCAAAGCGGATCAAGCAGAGGTTTCCATTCATAAGCTGGACAAGGTTAGCACGCCTCAGCTGAAGGTCGAGGCAGGCCTTCATGGATTCCAAAAGATGAAGACAATGCGACATCCATACATTCTCCAGTATTTGGATGGTGTGGATTTGGAAAGAGAAGTGATTCTGGTTACCGAATCAGTGACGCCACTAGGAGAATGGTTGGCTGGACTGAAAGCAGAATTTCGCGAGGAGCAAGTAGCTTGGGGCCTTCGATGCATCTCGGCTGCCCTGGACTTCTTGACGGGATCCCCGCGCCACATGACGCACGGCATGGTCTGCAGCCAGAATATTTTTGTGACCAAAGCAGGAGACTGGAAATTAGGAGGGCTTGATCTGCTCTGCGAGTGGCGCGAGGGCGGCAAGGACATTTTTCACTTCCAGCTTCACGAGGCCTTGCTTCCTGCCCAATACCGTGCACCCGAGCGTCGAAGCAATGACATGAGGGCGATGCTGAAGGGTTTGCCGGGTGCCCTTGATATTTGGGCCTTGGGAATTCTGATTGGGGAGGTTGTAGAGCAAAGTCAAGGCAAGCCTCCATCTGGAGCACTGGCTAGCATCCAACGCCGGCTCCTTTCGGGGGACAGCTCGGATCGACCCTCGGCCGGTCAAATCTTGCGGCATTCATACTTCTCACCAAGGGGTACTAAGGAGCTGATACGCGTGCTCGATTTTTTGGAAAATTTTTCTTTAAAAGAGGACGGGGAGAAGATGGATTTTTTCAACAGCCTCGTTCAGTCGGTAGCGCGGTTACCCCCGGAGGTCGGGCTCCACAAAATATTGCCCACCTTCCGGGATTACGTGCACGTCGGAGTCGGGGGTAGTGTCTCTAACACGCAAGTCCCCGATCAAGCGCTTGTGCAGCAGCAAGCGCGACAACGTCAACTTGTGCTGGCTGCCCTGCCCGTGTGCCTGGAGATCCTGAAGAGCCTCGACGATGCTGCCTTCGCGGACATGGGGGAGCCTCTACTCGTCAGCCTCTTTGGAATGAACGACCGGGCGATCCGGGCAATGCTCCTGCAGCATCTCCAACCGCTGGCGAGCAAGCTTTCACAGAACAACATCAACGGGCGGCTCTTCGACTCCGTGCTGACGGGTTTCGCCGACAGCGCTCCCCAGCTCCGAGAGCTGACCCTCAAATCCATGCTCAGCTTCAGCCATCGCCTCAACGAGAAGAATCTCAACGATCGCCTCATGCGTTGCCTCACAAAGCTCCAAGTGGACCCCGAGCCCTCCATCCGTACCAACACAACCATCTTCCTGGGCCGCATCGCCGCACAACTCAAAGGCGGCTCCCACGCGCGAGTATTGCTCCCTCCTTTTCTGAAGGCTTGTAGGGATCCCTTTCCACATGCCCGGCTCGCAGGGCTGAAGGCAGCGGCAGCCTGCATCACTTACTTCGACCCCCAAAGCATGGCAACCAAGGTCCTGCCCGTGGTGGCCAGCCTTCTCATCGACGTTGACGGGGCTGTGCGCAATGCGGCCTTTCATTGCCAGGATGTCTTCATCAAGGCCCTCCAAGCGCACGCCCAGAAGATGAAGGAAGACGAGGACAAGCGCCAGAGCCACACGCTTGGCAAGCAAGCGGGGGGAGGAGAAGGGTCCGAAAGCCTGTCCTCCTCAGTGCTCGGTGCGAGCGCTGCCAGCCTGGGAGGGCTTACTTCTTCTGTTGCCGCCTGGGGGGCGCAGAGGATGTGGACCTCGCCTGTGCGCTCTTTGAGCCACAGTGGGAGCAGTGGGGTTGATCGCGACGACCTCGTTTCTAAAGAACTTTGCGAAGCTAGCATGAAGGGCGGCACGAGCGGGCCCAAGCAAAACGAGGATGATTTTTTCGACACTCTCGCTCCCTCCGCCCCCGGGAGTCGCGTGGCCGCAGCTGCTTCTGAGGACTGGGGCATTTTAACGGAGGGGGTGAAGGAGAATGGCTGGACGATGGATGATGATGACGAGATCCTGGGTATGCAATCATCTTTTGGTACACGTAGCGCTGGCGAGAAGGAGAATACCTCCTTGTCCGTCAGCGGCCTTCCAAGGGTTTCCGAGAAGACGGAACATGCAGGAAGAGCGGTCGGGCCAACAACGGCACGAAAAGCGTCCCCGTTGACGCTGGGAGGCTTTAGTAAGGGAACTACTGCGCCGCTCGGAGGGACAGGGACACTTAGGCCTGTGACGGACGACGACCTCTTCAGCATGCTCAACGATCCCAGCCCAGCTCCACCCTCAAAGCACAAGCTAATGGCCATGCAACCGAGTCTGAAAATCCCTTTGTCTATCAAAGATGGTACAGCTGTCTCGTCGCCATTGTCTGTTTCGCTGCCTGAGTCGGGACCGAAGAAAGCAATCGGAACGGGACGGTCACGCCTGCAAGCGAAGAAGCTTGTGGCGTCTAAGACCAGCGACTGGGACGACTTTTGAGAAATTATCCTGAGCGTAAATGCACCACATTAATTACATAAATTAAAGTAACTTGTAATAGACGTGTCTCCTCGACCTGAGGCCCTGTCCCTTGTGTTACTTTGTCGATGTTTCTGATGGGGGCCTTCGGAGTGCCAGATGCCGCTCAAGGTACACCTTCAAGTCTCCAAGCCCGGACAGTGCATCCGTGCTAAGGGTGCGATTTTGTTTGCCATCTCGTCTGCTGAACGTGTAAGACACCCGTACAGAAGTGCCGGTAACGCGAATATCAATGAGAAATGCCTCTGCTTCACAATCCTCTTTCCGGCCTAATAAGACAAAATGTGACTCGGGCGCCGAGAAAGGGAAGGTCACCCAGCGCCAGCTTTCCAGGGTAGTCGGGACCGTAGGATCCTTGACCGTTCTCACAAGCTCATCCAAAAGCATCACCAGTCTATCCACGAAGAGGAGGTGGGAGACTTCGACTGTAAGTCTTGCCAGGATACCCTCAGGATACTCGTCTTCCTGTACCTCGTGCTCTTCGAACGGTTTTCCCCGCCGCGACGTCAGCTCGATTAGACGCACAAAAGCCAGCTGGCAGACTCTATGCAGAGAATCCGACCGTGAGGGCCGCAGCCGCGGACGGCCATCCAATCCTGAGCCAAAACCGATCCCCAGGTGGTGGAAAGGGTTCACCTCAACGACGACCTCCTCGCCTGAAACCTCAACAACCTGATAAGGCGAGCCCACAGGGCGCAGCCTCGCTAGTCCATCGTACGTTTTGTGTCGCCCGTCAATGCTAGATGACTCGTCCCCCACAGCATCTCGCTCTGGAAAAATATTCCTGTCCACCCACGGCTGGGCGGGGGCCGCCACTTCAAGGCGAACGGATTCGAACACCTGGCCCATGTAGGCCTCGTCTTCCAAGGCTTGAAGAGACAATGCCAGGCCACCGGGGCCATCCACTCTACCCGTATCTATAGGCCGCCAGGATGCACACTCAGCGGAAGTACCTTGGGCGCCGTCCGTAAGGTAGACCCACAGGCAGCTGGTGGGCGGCTGGGAGGGAGCCACCCTTGTTTCTTCCTGCTCAGCCTCCACTCCGGCTCGTCCTGAAACATGCGGGATTCCGCTAGCATCAATCTTCAAAGGAAGGGCAACAGGGCCTTGTTTGGTATCGAAAAGCACTGAAACAGGATCTCCCGCTGATAGCGGTCGGGTCAAAATTGCTTTCAGCCCACCTGCTTGTAATCTCGAAGTGCGACGGAGAGCCGCCATCGTCTTTGTGAGGCGGCGGCCTTTCTGAAGCGTCTCATGCATTCTTTTCACCCATGAAGTCATGTCATTCGCAGCATGTGACATGCTTTTTTTCTTCATTTCAAAAATGACTTCGGGCGCGATGTATGAGACGGGGACTTGGGGAGTGCCAATAGATAGATGAGCATTCGTCAGGCTGTCTTGCCCTATAAAAGAGCGCTCTTCCCGCGCAACGTGCATCAAATCTGCGACGATAAGCAGATCACGCATTGCCTCCTCAACACATTCAAGCGCGGAAGCCAAGTCTTTCTCTGCAGGCTCCAAGGCCCTCCTGGCTGCAGTGGGTAGTTTTGCCCCTCCCCCTGAAAAACCTGTCCATTGCCCTTTCGAACGGAGATACCAAAGCATTGATTGGAACAATTCTGCGGGAGGTAGGGGCTGCGGTGGGTATTCAAAGCCCTCTTTGTCGATAGCTTGCAAAGGTGGCGCAGGATAAGGTTCGAGAGGTGCTGTACTCTCCATCCTCCTCACAAGTAGACTACAGATGTCGATAAGGGCCCCAATATCCTGAGCCGAATATAATCACAGTCCCTTCCAGTGCCTACCCAGTTGCTATAAGCACTGTGCTGAGGAAATTCAATCAAAAACTGGTCAGTCCTGCCATGTTACTGTCCTGATCGTCGGCGATGCTGAGGGACGCTGAGAGGAGATGATCCGCGTGACTGCGTCCAACGTCAGACGGTTTAGAGCAATTTCGCACTGAAAGTGAAGAAACATTTGTATCTTGTCGCCCTGTTCAGATAGTTGCATCTCTTCGGCTGCGGAACCCCCCGTCTTGAAACGTTTTCACGGCTCCGTGGTAACCTCCCCACTCGCTCGCTCTCCTTGCTTCACTTTGCTGGGTCTGCATGCACCCGTGTCTGCCCTGACACTGATTTTTTGCGACCTAAGATTTTCATCATATAAGCTGAATAGATCATGGCTCTCATTTTGACTGTTTCCAACTATCTGGTACGCCCGTCTTGCAGATCAAAGCTTGGTCAAGACTAGTCATGACGGACGATGAGAGAGACGGTGATGCATCTGATGCGGCAGCGCGGCTGTTACAGAGGAAATTGCGCGCAAGCAATCAACGCGAGCTATATAAAGCGCTAAATGTGCCACCTTCAGCATCATCAGAAGAGATCAGAGCGGCTTACTTGCGTGTGGCTTCCTCATATCATCCTGATCGGGTGGACCCCCCCTTGCGAGAGGACTCTGAGGCCCAATTTTTAAAAATCGACAGGGCGTACAAAGTATTGACGGATCCTCTCATGCGCCAAGCATATGATAAATTTGGAGAGCGCGGTTTACGTCTTCTCCAAGCCGTGCCACAACATGAAATGCTACCGCTTCGCTTCCCGTGTGAGGTGGCCTACATTTTAGAGGACCTCTCTGCCGAGGAGATGCAGTACTCTGCATTGAGTGCTCAAGGCTCCTCAGGTACAGTCACGGTGCACATGGAGATACCAAGACCTTTGCAGCCACCCCGTTTGAAACAGTTGTCCGTGGAGCAGCAAGTGGAAGTCCCCTTGACCGGCGCGACGAGTCTGTTCGCCGGGATCTTCGTGATCAACCGGAAGGCTGTGGGGATGGGGATGGGGTACGTGGGTGCACGCTTACAGCTCAGCAAAGCAACTTGGGTATCCTGCACATATTTGCTTAGTCAGAAGAGAAAGCTTACCATAGAATCTTCGCGGGAGCTCTCCGGTGCCGTGAACGTGCGAGCCTCTCTGTCCTGCGCCGAGAACGGGAATCTCGGCCTGAAGTTGGCCTCCTCGCGGCGCATGAGCGCGAGCTTGACGGGCACAGTGGACCTGACAGCAGGAAGTGGGGAGGATGAGGCGATAGGCTTTGGATTGACGTCCTCTAATGGCAAGCGGGAGCTGACGGGCCGGCTGCGAGTGTCGGACTCCGAGGTGGCAGTGAAGGGTATTTACGAAAACCGCATCTCCAACGCCGTGCTCGTCAAGTGTGTAGGCAAGCTTGGCACCCGGGGCGTTGAGTGTCTCTTAGGGGCAACGCGGAACCTCTCCAGCCTGGCGACAATCAACCTGGGTCTGGGCGTGGGAATGGACGGCGTGACAGTCAGCATCCAGGCCCGCAAGGGCCGTCACCACGTCCACGTCCCAATCAAGATCTCTCCGCACCTCGATCCTTGGTCCGTCCTGGTTGGGAGCCTTCTGAGCGCGGGACTTAATGCCGGCCTAGTGCTGCTCGTACGTCCCTTTGAGAAGGCTCGCATACAGCGACAGCTGCGGATGCTGGAGCGAGAGGTCTCGGAGAGACAGGCCCGCGGGCGCCGGAACGCGGCAGCGCAGGTACGGCTCATGGCGGAGGCATCGATCCGCAAGGCACAGGTGGAGAAACGTGCGATGAAGGGACTAGGCGGTCTAGTCATCTTGGAGGCCCGCTACGGCACCTCCAGCATGCCGCAGAAGGCCCCGCCAGACCCAGAGTGGTACCTGCTCAGCCGGGACAAGGAGCAGGCCCTGGACCGGGCAACCGCCTTGGACGTGCGCGTTCCCTTGCAATTTTTTGTGAACAAATCGAGGTTGCAGCTGCCGCCGGGTAGCAAGGCAGGCATGCTGGGATTCTACGACGTGAGCGCAAACCCCACCTGGCTCTACGACCCATCCACGTCCTCGGACGGCAGCGAGCCGGACAAGAGCTCAGCAACCGCCTTCCGGGCGCCTCTGCGGCCTCCACGCCCACCTGAAGCTAAGCTGAAGGCTCGAACGCGCCTGTACGTGCGGTACAGCTACCTGGGAAAAGTGTACGAAGTTAGCGTGGATGATATCGAACCCCTTGAATTACCCCCGATGGACACGTCTCACACCTGCTTGGGCACAGAGGGGCAAGTTAGGTAGTTGGCGTTGCTGCGATTGTTAGAATTCGCACGTAAATATACAAAGAAAATGGTTAGAGTGTCAATCACAACATGCAAAAGGAACTGACACGCAGCTTGGGCAACATGTGCTTCCAAGACTTTTCATTTTTTCTTTTCACCTTACACACCCCTCTGTGGACGAGAGCTACGCGCACTCCGGCCTGTCGCCAGGCAAGAAACCGACCTCCGGCATCCTAATTGACAAACACAATTGGCCTCATCCCTTTGGCAAGCTCCCGAGCCCCAGGCCTCCTTCTACTCATCTGGAATAGTGATGTCGCCCGAATCGATCTTGGATTGAATTTCCGTAGGTGCCTCCCCCTGCACCGTGCATCCTACTGAGTTTGCCGTTCCCAAGATTTCTTTGACTGTGCCAGACAATGTGCGGGCCATAGAACGAGGCCTCATGGTGCGAGCGATGCTGATGATGTCGTCCATGGTGAGGTTCCCGCTGTGCTTAATGTTCTTCTCCTTCTTCCGGTCGCGCGGGGGCTCCTTTAAGGCCCGAATGATCATCGAGGAGGCGGAGGGCAGCAGTGAAACCGTAGCCTGACGATTTTGGATGGTCAGCTTCACTGTCACCTTGAGCCCTTTCCAGTCCATGGTCGCCTTTTGGATGTCCTCGCCCACCTTCTTGGGGGACAGACCGAGGGGGCCTACTTTGGGCGCCAGTGTAGACGCTGAACCCACTTCGCCTCCGACGGCACGAAGTACGACTATGTAAAGAATGAACAGATGAAATGAACGAGGATTAATGTCACGTTTGCTTGTCTGGTGATGGAAGGCTGTGAACCGCACCACTCATCCACCTCCTCTATCCATAACCTGTCCCGAAAGCGAACTTACCAGTCTTGATCTCACCGGGAGCCGCAGGAGGAGGGCCCATTGTGCTAGCAAGAAGTGTGTCTGTGTTAAAAAGATGTCGAAATGTTGCGTCTACAGTGTGAATGAAATTGACTTCGGGTATACATCACCGGCAAGGAGGAACGGGTAAGGAAAGGAGCAGGGGGACGACATTGCACCAAGAAGGTCGAACACGCTCCCACCCAATTAATGCGACCGCGGAAAAAGCAGCCCTACGACCATCGATGCGCTTTGCAAATGATCTCAATACGCGCTAAGGCACGTTTTGTCGTGTATGGCGCTCGCGGCGCGTTCTCTACCCCTCGCTCCCTCCAGCCGCCACCCACAGCCACCCGCCGAAGGGCCTTTTCCATCACATCATCGCCGTCATCACCGTCACCGTCATCAGCATCCTCCTCCCCGGTTTCCCTGCCTCAGCGAGGCGGTACGCCCGGCTTCGGCTTAACTGCAGCGCGATGCAGTCCGATTTATCGCATCTTTTCGTGTCGTGCAGCTACAAACTTAGCCATGGCGCTCTTGACGGTACCCTTGCCACTTCAAAAGCCAAACAGGTGCTTCCAGGAGCCACTAGCTCATCACGCGAGAGGGGTCTGTTATGTCACGTAAGGTAAGATGGGTGGTATTTATGCTTGTACCACTAAAGGATGAATTTACCACGAACTTTTTTGCAAACATCCCAGCTCCTCGTTGCAAAGAGCCTGTCTGAAGCCACGCGGGCGGGGAAACGCTTGCGGGAGTTGATACTTTCCTCAAGTGAAGATTTGAGATGTGTCAATCTGATGTGTGAGAAAGTCGGGGAGCCATGCATCTGCCGACTTGCCAGGACCCTTTCGCAAACACCTGCCCTCGAGCGCCTTGTCCTGAGCAATAACAATCTTACGGTCTTACCGGAGGAAGTGTTCAAACTGCAAAGCCTTCGGTATCTAGATTTGTCAAACAACCTTTTGCGGGAGCTCCCGCCTTCCGTCCTACAGCTGTCTAGCCTCGAGGTGCTGTCTGTGGACGAGAATCTATTGGCGGATAGTTCTACTGGCAACATTGTAGTAGACGATTCGAAAAAGCAAGTACGTCAATTTATAAGAGAGAGAACGGCGGTACCGAGCTGTAAAACAACAAAGTAATGTTATCGTAAACGTGGGGTTTCTGATGTGGCACGTCTCCTCAAGCCCTCGTACTTATTTTGCCTTGGAGCCGTTTCGTCTTTCCAGTGGACGCCTGTTCCTCAAAAAGTTCGTGAGCACATTTGAGCATCGATCCTATCTCTTCGTCGCTAGGCCGCCCCGTTCCTCTGTGATGTCGAGGGGAGGAACCGTGAGAAGGGACGATTCGTTCCAAGCTGTTCGCTTCGAGATCCTTACCTCCAGCGCATGCGCCCAAGCTTATCAACCAAGAAAACGTAGCCAACCATTCGGTTGTCGATTCCCATGCCTTCGCGAATGTCCTGAGTGGATCCAAACCGCAAAAAGGATTGTCCGTGGCGCTCGCGCTCAATGCTAGCCTTCTGCCCGTTCACGAGGAGGAATTTAAGCAGCTACGTGTTTCGTTGTGAAAATGATGAGCATGACTGGTAAAGGTTGCCAATAGCACACAGGGTCAGAGGGCTCCTCACCTTCAGCCAACTTCTGTCCTCGAATGAGACCTGTAACACCGTCATTGCCGGGGTCTGCGCAAACTCCTCGAGGAAAGGCTTTATCCAGTCAGGAAGTACACGGAAACCGGAGTCCCGAAATGATACTCCCACAAGCGAAACCTGGTTATTCGTCTGCCTGAGAAGAGCCCCGAATTGGTGTGTCACCCCCAGCAGTGACTCAGCCTGGAAGGATGGGAACTTGAGGGCTTTCTGCGGCGGCACCAACTCCTTGTCCGCCTCAAATAGTTTACTTTTCGTCCGATTGATCTGGCCCAATTCGTAAAAGTAACCCCGTCGAATTTCTTCCTTGATTTTTTCTACCTTTTTCAAGCGTGCGGCTTCTTTATCCGATATATCTGGCGGCAGGTCGGGCTTTGGATCGATGCTGCCCTTGTAAGCTCCCTGACTCGAGGGTTTTCCGAGCCGGGCTGTACTAGTGCTCCCAATTCCGCGCGTAAAGTCGCTTTTAAAAAAAAAATTACGCGTAAGGGCTTATTACATCAATATTAAAATATTGGCATTGTTGGATTAGCTCCTACACTACCGATTTACCTTCTAGCAATCTTGGATAACTCAAAGGTCTGCATCAAGGACAGGGGAGGTTGAACCCTCCCGCGCATTATCTTGAGTGTGTGCATGACCAATTTGCTGTTGTGCTATCAGTAAAGACGCAGATTGAGCAATCTCCTCATAAATTGCTGCACGAGAGGCCTCATGAGGACGATTCCCAGGACAACGAGTGATGAAAAGGGCGTAAGCAAGAACAGCGATGCCGCAAGGCTTCAGCTCCGTTGCTTCTCCTTTCGTAGGTCTACTCTATCCACGCAACACGCGAACGCGGCCTATACACACAACACTGACTCTCACAGGCATTAGGACGACACATAGAACTCAAATTAGGAATGCAGTTGATGAGTGGAAGGCCTGGACTTCTAGGGATCGTGTTCATGATCATGCTGGCGAACAAAACTTTTGCTTTTCGAGTACCCGGGAAATTCTCGTTTAGAAAGCCTGACATGCATAGATTGCGCGCTATTCAAAAGCCAGGCGAAGCCAAGCAAAAGAGTCGGAAAGATGTCATCACGCAAGGGCTCGCAGCGCTTGCTTCAGGACTCACAATTGTATCTACTGGTTCAGTGCAAGCGCGGGTCCCTTCTTTGAACGCCAGCGGCGGGCTCACCGGTGGACAAGGGAAAAAAACAATCTTGATCACGGGCGCGAATTCGGGCATTGGATTGGATGCATCGAAAAAGCTTGCCGCTGCAGGCCATGACGTCTTCGTGGCGTGTCGCACCTTGTCGAAGGCCAAAGAGGCGGCAAGGGTATCGAATGCAGCGGGCGCTTTTGAGTGCGATCTCTCGAGTCTATCTTCCGTCGAAAGGCTCGTGGAAGCGTGGGGAAATCGGCCAATCGACGCTCTTTGCCTGAATGCCGGTGTGGCCATGAGCACCTCTGAAACCATGCCACACTTTACCGCTGAAGGTTTCGAAGAAACGATTGGAGTGAACCACTTTGGACACTTTCTTCTTGCACAAAAATTGCTCCCTAACCTGGAAAAGTCGTCCCTGGCTCACCCACGCCTGGTCGTGACAGCCAGTTCTGTGCATGATCCATCCACCCCTGGGGGAAATGTAGGTCCCGGAGCGACGCTGGGCAATCTCAAGGGCTTTACGGATTTTCTAGAAAAAGGCAAACGATTTGAAATGGTGGATGGCGGATCCTATTCCGGCGATAAAGCATATAAGGACTCCAAGCTTCTCAACGTCCTTTTCACTCAAGAGATGAGTCGTCGACTGCTTGATCGGAAGAGTAAAGTACGCTGTGATTGCTTCTCCCCGGGTCTGATCCCATCAACAGGATTATTCAGATCCCAAAATCAGCTTTTCGTGGGCTTGTTCAATTTTTTCGCTGTGAACGTTCTAGGCGTAGGAACAACCATATCAGAAGGGGGTGACTGTCTGGTTTACATGGTAGAGGCACCCGAGTTAGAAGACACGTCGGCAGTGTTTTTGGCCACGCCGCCCGGGAAGCCGAAAGATCTCTTCTCAAGCCAGACGATTAGTAAGGAAGCTCAAGACACTGCCAAGGCGCAGCGAGTTTGGGATTTGAGTGAGAAGCTTCTGAACAAAGTCATGAAGGCGGCCTGATCGTGACCAATAGGAAGCCGTCACGGAACCGCACAATTAAAGTGTTCAATGTATTTCACGTACTTGATTCGTTCCCCTGAACCACGATTCCTGCACTTGTCATTGCTTTTGCACCCGCGGCACGCTGCCCCTAGCAAGGCGGGGGGTAAGCATGGCGTCACGTGCCAGCTGCCAACATGCCGCCACCATGATGCACTCCTTCCCGTACTTAGCCTGCGCCCCGCGCCGTCTATCTCGAGCTCACAGTCCTTTTCCTTTCACGTCCAGCTCATGGGATGGTAACTGCTTATGATTTGAAGCCGATTGCGCAGAAGTCGAAAGAGACCGAGGAGGATGCTCAAGATCACGGGACGAGCCCGCATTCCTGCCTCGTGTCCTACCGCGACGTACTGCGGCCTGTGGCACCAGGAGACGACAGCAACATTCGTATAGAGTACACTTGTGTACACATCTCTTATCAGTATCTTGTTTGTGGCTCGAATACGGGTGTTGTCGACGTTTATCGGCACGACGGGGCTGGCGGCAACTGCCGACTTCAAAAAGCGCTAATCCCTCCAAAGGGAAGCCAGCACGTAAATGTGAAAGTCACTTGCATTAAGTTAGATCCCACACAGCGCATCTTGGCGGTGGGTAACATATTAGGAGCTGTGAACGTGCTGCTGCTGAATTTTGATGGAGGGCAGCCGCAACGATTGCTTCACAGCCATATCCTCCACCAAGGATCAGTCAGATGCCTTGCGTGGGATGACCTAGGGCAGCGGCTTTACTCGGGTTGCGATGGAGGCACGGTTGTTGAAATGCTACTCGCTCGACATGACGGCCCAAGTGAGCACGGCGCTGGTGGCGGTGATAGTGTCGCAGGGGGCGGGCGAGGAGGGTCGCCTGGTCGGAGGTCCCTGGGCCCCCTCCTGGGCCTGTTTCAGGCGAGCCCGTCCAGCTCTGTCTTGCACCAAGAAGAGTCGGATACTGTGCAGTTGATATTTCTTGCTGTAACGGGACCATTACCCTCAGGCATGCAGCGCGCGGGCGACATCCCGGCGGATGGAATCTTGCTGGCCAGCCACGCGCGGCGATGCAACGTGCACCTCTTGAACCGGACATTGAGCAGGAGCCTGCTCTACTCCATCCAAGTAGAAGGGGGCGGAACCGCCACCTCGGGGAAGAGCATATATGGAGCGACGCTACAGCCTCTCATGGACAGCAGGGGCCAGCAGCTTGAGAAACTCTACTTGTACGTTGGCCGTCCTCGAGACAGGTTTTGGGTCATCGACCTGGGGTCCGAGAATGCGGTCCAGACACTCGCCCCCCTGCTCGTCCCGACGCCGCTACCCGCGGATCACGACCCTGCTGACGGTGAGCAAAAGGACGCAGAGAGTGCGCGGAATGCCCCGTCAGCCGGGCCCTTCGGCGGCCGCCTCGTGATGACGCGCTTCCCGCCGCCAGGAGGTCCTTGCCTCCTCAGCTGGTCGCACTCAGGCGGCCTGGCGCTGATCTCTCTCGAGCGTCTACAAACCGTCCCCATCTGGGGCGGCGGTGCTTACGATCTTGCCGTTCTGCCGGGCAGTGGCGCAGTCCTGACGCTGGCGGTGTTGCGGGGACGGGAGAAGGCGGTGGGCATGCTGAACGTGAGCTTGGAGCCTGCAGACGGAACGGACGGCCGGGCCGCAGAGAGGCGAGAAGCTGCAGCCCTTCTGCAGCGTGCCTGGCGTAGTCAGCATGCTCGTCAAGCAGAAAAGATGCGGTTGAAGATGGAAAGAGTGCTGGGCGCGGTGCGGGAGGTCGGGGAGCGCGCACGGACGCATCTCTCCTTGCCGTCCGAGCAGCATGCGAGCCAGGAGCCTTCTGCAGTGCCAGGGAGCGACCCAGGGGCTGCAAAGCTCTTGGGAGAGGCTGAGGCTCTGTGTGCGGACGTTCGACAGTTTCTGGTGAGGGCTGCGCCGGCCTCGGAGGCGGCTCTGGGTAAGAGCGCGCTGGACTCCACGTCCTTGAAGCTGATGGCCATGGCCGAAGAACTGCTGCTGGAGAGTCGGCGGGTGCTTTCTCCGAGAGACGAGTGTGCGGCCAGCCCCAGGATAAGTGAATACAACAGCGGATCTGTCACAGCCTTGCCGTCTGCGATGGCGGACCTGCGGGAAACGCCCGTCCTGTACGGGGGCCTGGGTCAGAGATGGCGGGAGCGGCAGGAAGGGGAGGTCGCTGGGAACGGGATAGCTTCCCTGTCCAGGGTAGCTGGCGTCGAGGAGCTGGAGGGGGGGGGCGCGAATGTGGGATCCGCCATTTCGGCCCTCGCCGCCCTGGAATACGAGGTGCAGCTCGTGGCCAGCGGCGGGTTGGGTCTGGACCTGGCATTTGTCGGGAACGGTGTGGTGGTGCGAGGGCTCGCCTTTTTGGCGGACGGCCGGCCTAGTCCCGCTCAGCTCTGTGGCCGCATTAGAGCAGGCGACGCGCTGCTGGCGGTGAACGGCATCGCCCTGGAGCCTCTGGCGTTGAAGGACAAGCTGGGCGTGCTCCTGGCTCTGGCCCGGGAGGAGGACACGGAGATTCTGCTCCGTTTCATGGCGAAGGAGGCATCAAGCTGGACTCGATCGCTCGTAGGGCTTGGTTTGGGTGGAGCCGGAGGGAGTGGAGGCGGGCCTGCCAAAGAGGAGAGAAGCCCTTCCAGGCCTGGTGGCGAGCCGAGCTCTCTGTCGTTCCCGCCGTCGCAGGCCCCGGCTGCATTGATGCAGGACCAGGAGCGGGCGATAGAAAAGATCCTAGAAATGGGCGTAACCCTTCCGAAGCATGGACTAAGCAATGGAGCCGACCAACTCAGGCATCAGCAGTCCTTGATCCAGCACTTCCTCACTTCGACCCTATTGCCTTGGAAGTCAAAGATACGAGAAGAGGAGGAGAAGAGCAGAAGTACGCAGCAGAAGTGTGCCATTGCAGCGTCGGAAAAAAAGAGGTGGGGTGAATTTTTCCGGTCTGATATGAGCTTGGGACTAGTCTTGGCGGCTGAAGAGATGGAAAACGACCTGGACCGGATCGCGCGGGATGTCCGGACGCTCTGGACGACAATGGATCGCGCTAATGATTCGCGATTCTACGATGACCAGCACTTTGGAGCATTGCTCAGTCGAGTCCAAGCACTGGCGTCGAACCCTCCGGCAGATCTTAAGATGTCTCTCGAGCGATGCTCAGCGCACGCGAGAATAAAAGCCGGTGGTCGGACGCCACGTGACATCGCACGGGAGTATTTGGGGCTGCTTTATTTCAAGGACCTTCTTAGGACCACGACATTTCATTCCCAAGGCAAGGCGGCCATCACAAGCAAGAAAGGGATCGAATATCGAGCAAAGAAAGACGAAGAGTTGGAACCCAAGGAGTCGTCAGCTGCATTATATGAGGCATCAATGCCTGAAAGCTCCCCTTGCTCGCCCATTCAAGTGTACTTAGAAGCCGTGCCATTGACGGACGTGCTTGCAGAGCTAAGCGATGGAGTGAGAGAGAATATAGAGCAAGTGGGAAAGGAGTCTCAGGATTTGGAGGCTGCCATGGAGGTCTTGACGCATGTGCTGGAGGCCACCTTGGCAGAAATGGTCGGGTGCGCGGGCGACAAGGTGGCGGCAGAAGATTTCCCTTTTCTTGCCGGAGGCAAGCCTTGGCCGCCTGTTCAGCTGACTCACGTGACAGGCATGGCGATAGCAGTGCAGCAAGCGCACGCCATCCTTAGTTCCTCCGAGACCATGCTACAGGAGTGGCTACGATGCTTTCAGCCGCCGCCTCCTTCGCAGCGGCATATGATATGGGACAGCAGCGACTCGTTTTTAAGTCAGCACATACATCCTGACGACGCTGAGATGATCCGACAGCACCATCTCCTCACTTGCGAGCTTGCCACACTTTATTTTCAGATGCACACTGTTTGGCCCTTATTGGAGAAAAGCGTTTCAACAAAGGAACAAAGAAGCGAGAAGGACGACAATCGCGACGGCACCGAAGAGGTTCGCTTGGATATCGCGGGGGGATGCGCGGTGTTGGACGGGGGCGGGCGCTTTGACGCCAGTTTGGGAATCTTGCACGTAGGATCGAGACGCGGAGAGGGCATGCCCACCCAATGGCAGGAGGAGGAAGCACTGGCCTTCCTCGAGGAGTATGGTGCCTACGTGATGCTAGAGGGAGCTGTCAAGGCATGTCTTGCGCGTGGTTTTGAGCTTGCGCTCTGGTATTTAGTCCGAAACCTGGGTCCGCAAGAGGGGCGCTTTCAGCAGGCGGAAAAGGCGCTTGTGCAGCGTCTCACAGCAAATAAGGAGGACGAGTTGGCCCTTGTCCGCCACGTGCAAGAAACGGCTTTCCCCTTGTCGCTGGCTGTAGCTATTCTTCCCGAGGTGGTAGCCTCCCCGTCTTTTGGCACCCCGACCGTGGTGACTGAGCTGCATCGGGTATTCTTCCCACACCTCAGGCCCTGGCTAATCCGGAATATACTTGCCGCTCGCGGGAAAGAGAAGGTGAAAGTTGATCCCTACGCCGGCCATACGTTTGCTACTGCGGCCCTTCTGATCACCCGCAACGTTGACGAAGCCTGGCGTGACTACCATACCACCGCAGGCTTGAAGGCCATCACAGCCACGGGACAGGACGTTAGTAGGACAGCGTTGTCGCCGTTGGACGACCTGATTTCTCCGATGAGATGCCTCTCCACGACTATCGCTGCAGCGAAGGAGGGTAATGCTCCACCTATCTCTGATGAGGGTTCAGGCGTGCCTCGATTGCAAGCGGCTTTGCGACAACGTCTTGAGCTTTTGCGACGAGCTATCGTAGCCGGCGATCTGATGACGCGCATTCAGACCCACATATGGGACATGGGTTCTGCCTCCTCTGCGGTAGCAGGTTTGAATGTGTTACCACCCTCGTTGCTGGGTATCGCCCTCGTTGAGAATGGTACCAGGGGACCGCAGCTCTCAACGCATACACCCTCTAAGGAGGAGGGCATGCGAGAGCCACCGGCGTTCTCGGTAGGAATAGAACGAGATGGGGCCAAAACTCCTTCGACGTGTGCCTGGAACCCAGTGGAAGGGCAAGGCGGAGTCGGCATCGTCCATGACCTCGCCGAGGAGTATCTGTGCGGGGTCTGTCAGCTTGACTGCTGCAGGGAAGTAGTGCGCAGTCGGCCCACACGGCACCGTGGGCACGAACATGGGACCGAGGAAGTCAGACGGCTGAATGGAGATGCTGAGGGAGTAAGCGGTGAAGGGTGTTCGGGTGCAGGCGATGGGAAATCGATTGTTTTTTTCACATGCGGCCACGCATTTCACTCTCTCTGCCTACAGGAAAAGGCCTGTGTGGTTTGCCTGAGAGGAAATTTCCCCCCCCTTTGAATGCATATTTACCGGGTACGATCGTGAGCAAATAAAACAAATAATGTAAAAAAGTATGTAAAGAACTCCTAAATGACTTGGCGTTTTGAAACACGTTTTATTTACATACGTCGCTATTTCCGAGCTCTGCTTTCAGCTTGTCGCAAATTTCAGACATCTCGTCTCCTTATGTGTTGCGGCGCACTTGCTAGAGCAATATCTCATCCCGCACCGAGTGCAGGTGTACAAGCCCCAGTACCCGCAAACCGAGCAGAAGCACCGCGTCGGCAATGATGATGGCTGCGCCGCCGCCGTCAGGTAGTTCGGACCGTTCGAGCGCTCGTAGCCCTAAGAAGGATGGAAAAATATTTAAGACACGCGGAATCTTGACGAGATAAGCAAAAGGCACTCATGCATCCGATTAAGACTTTGTAAAACGAGAAATACATATTGGGCTCACGAAGGTGGACGACGGGATGCACGAAGATTTCATGAAAGCATCTTCACAACGCACCGCTTCATAGACCCATTGAGCAAGAGGCTTCTTCCTAAAACTTGAGCTGTGTGTTCGAATGGTGCGATGAAGAGCTCTTGAGTCCGTTATCCCACTCTTTCCAACATAAAGGTCCTTACATGAGTTTGTTTGCCATTTGCTGCCTTTGCGCCATAGAGCGCTTCCGTTTAGCTTCCCTTTTGACCTTAGGGCGCCCTTCCTCCTGCGATATTTGTCGAAGTGAGATTTTCCTATTGAGGGCCCTTCTACCTCATCTATCCAACCAGCCCCCCGATTCACCCTACCTCGGAGTCTACGTAGGCCTCGTCCATTTCTTCTCCAGCATTTTCCACATAGTTATCGGCTTCAAGGGCCTCTAGCCGTGCGTCCCGAACCTCTCTCCGTGTTTCTTCGTCCACAACCTGCATGGCCTTGCTCAGTACCGCTTGTCGACCTGATGAACGCTTAGCTCCCTTTTTCTTGGTCTGCTTTATGCCGGCGCCGGCCAGTCCCATGGCTTCATCCCATGCCGACCTTTTATTTGTCGACATGATCAAGGGACGATTTTCGCCTGCCTTCAATAAGATAGGAAAGCAGAAGTCGATTTTCAAGGAGTCGGCAGTGTATGTTCAAGCTGTGATGACCGCGACGTCCTTCTCTTCTTCTAGACCTGTGGGAACGAAGAAATCAGCGGGACAAAATTTACATTTGGATTGAAAATGTCAGGGTAGAGTAAATGGTAGTCTATAAGTTTTAAAGAATGTTTGTCGAGACTTGGTCTGATATGTATTACTTCGCAAGATGGTGGCCTGGGAAGAAGTGCGATACTCCGCAGCAACTGTACGGCGATTCCTCTAGAACAAGAAAAGTACGACAAATCCCGGAGCACATAACAACAGAATCATTTTTGGGCTCTGGAACACACAGACGTTCATTAAAGCAATACTACACGCCGAAACCTTAATTTGTAACTTACGTGCACTGCGAGCTGTCTATTTATTCCCTCACGTTCACACAGGCCGCTTCACCCTGGGAGGCCGAACGCATCCCTTTTTCGTTGACGTTTCAAGTAGGAAAGAGCATTCGGCAAGTCTGCGCGACAGGTTTCCATCGAAAATGCGCACACAAATTGCGGACGGAGAGCTTTTCCCTTACTCTTTCCCCTCTCCATCACGCAAACGGCAAATTCCACACGAGGACCGGGACATTCTAGAGATCAAGCGACGTATGGGCGGTCTGCGCTTCGGGGAAGAATTACCCGACCTTGGCAGCAGTTTACAACCTCCAATAGATGTTAACCTGACCCCTCTACATGGAAGTCCCGACTCTGTCTTTGGCTCGAGTGGTGGGCCTGGCGTGCCCCCCCCCGTCCCCGGCCCCAATGGTGCTGGAAAGTCGACGGCGCCCCATGGATTTCCTCAGACCCCGTCCATCGATGAAGGCGCTACAGAGATGGACAGTGAAGAGAGCGAGGGGGATGACGAAGTGGCGGGTGTGTTGAACGGGAGATCAGACACCAGGAGTAGGTTTTCTGGACATGAAAAGGACCTGGCAAAGGACGCGTTTCGCAGGGGCACGCAGGACGTTTCTCGCATCGACGAGGATGATCCGCGTGCCACCATGCTGAATATCTTGTACAAGCGACGTCCACCACGGGACAAGGTGGAGGAAAAAATCGAGAACCTAATTCGTCGCTCGATGCTGCGCGCCACGCCTGGTGGTCCCGCGGCCCCTCCGCTCTCTCTATGCGACGCCCCGTGGCCGGTGACAGAGTCGCAGCGCATGGACGGAAGCGGGAGCAGCGCGTCATCGCATTTCCTTCCAAAGAATGATGACGGTGGCGGCGATATGGACATGTGAAAGGAAACGGGCAACCAGGTGGTACTCGGCAGGTGGACCTTCCACAGGCGAACTCGTTTTTTCTTCTTTAACTAGATCACAAAAGGAATGAGCGCCTTGCGACTCGGTGGGTATTTATTCCCAAAGTATTGCCTGTACCATAGGTGATGGTGCCAGGCACGAGGGGCCAAATTGAGCACGGTGAAGGCGGCGAATGTCACACTCGCGAGGCTCCCGCCACAGGCGATAGCGAAGCCGGTCCACTCCACCATCTCGCCCAAGAAATTGGCGGCTGAAACATACTCGAAGAGGCCACCCCGGGGGATGGAATAAGGGCGTGCAGCGAGTTGGAAGTCCTCGGGCTTTGGGAAGGAGGCTCCGTGGGAGGCCATGGGCCGCGTCCGCGAGTTTGGAGCTTCCTTGTCGGTCCCGCGCGGCATGCCATCTCTCAATTGACGCAAGATATGATCTGAATCAAGATTGATGTAGAAGCCGAGAAAAAAGATGCCGAGTCCCGCGATGAAGGTCGGGTGGGAGAGCCAGTGGCCTGGGAAAACGTGGAGCCTGGAGAGAGAGCGGGCCTGCAGGTAGCTGTTGAGGGAGCAGAAGGTCCAGGCCATGAGCATTACGCTCAAGGGCATGGGCCTGCTGGGGGCCATTCGGAGGGGGTAAAGGAAAGCGCGGTTCACATAGTGCAGGAGGAAGAGGCTCACTAGGGCCCGGTTGGCGACGCTCCTGGTCGCAGCCTTGTCGCCCCACAGCCAGAGAGCCGCTGTGACGAATACGTTAGGACTCTCCATTAGAAACCAAGCAAGCTTGGCGTTGACGAGCGGTCCCCATCCGCGGGCCTCAGAGTACCGGCCGTATGGAGCTGGGCGCATCATGAGGATAAATGCAGTACCAAAGCCCGAGGCCAGCATGACGAGGGCCAGGCAAGAGTGAAACAGTGCTTCATCCGCAATACTCATTGCGAGCCTTCGTTCCTGTACACTGAAACATACGATATTTCGTTCAAAATGTATATCATGATATCATTTGGCTCGCTAAAAGGTATGAAGATGCATTACAAGGCATGGCAGCTTCAGGAATACTTCCGTTCCCGAACCGCGCGACTCGTGTGCCATGTAATGTACGAGTGCTTTTAAACAAATGAATTGGTTCACGAAACAGCTTGCTCCATTTTTTCCCTCACAAACACAACAAAACCTCTCAAAATATCTTCACGTGAGAGGAAAAGAAGAGTGAACTCATTGTAGATTGTCTTTGTGAAGTGATTCCATAATTGTTGCTGCTGGGCCCATTCCTTTTTGTTGGTACGAAGCTCTCCCACAAAGTTGCAAGACAGCAAAGTCTCTCATAATCAGTGCTTGTCTTGTGCCGGAGAGTCTCACATTGAAAAACTGTCATATTTCGTATAACGCGATGCTTGCGGGTTTGGAGCGTCATTCTGTGTCGTGACCTGGACGCGCCACTTGCTCGGAATTCCGGCTTGAGATCGAGACAAGTCGCCATCAACAGGCGCAGTTATTCTACAACCCATGCACCATGTCCAACTGAGACCTTGGCAACTAAACATGTGAAAATATCCCACGTCCTTCCCGTTCATGGAATCGGAGTGGCGGAATCACGGGGTAGGCAGATCGTTCTTGACCACCGGGGGAGGGCGGCAGTGAGAAGGAAGCCGTCGCTCGAGAAGAAGCTTGCCGTCTTCCGCTCTCTCGCCCCGGTCGTGCTGCTTTCTTGGTTTGCCTTGGTGAGATCTCTTTCACTCGCTCATCGCATCTTCTTAACAATTACAGCTCTACTTGACCCCTTTCGACTGAGGGCGCTCCTTTAGTCATGGCAAGTCGGTACGTATTTAATGAAGAAGACGACGAATTCTAGCGATAGGCCTCCATTTGCTCCCTGCGTCCCGCAATGCCCTTTTCTCTGGGCAATTTGGTCACAATCTTTCCGACATCGATGTATATTCATATTCATATTCATAATATGTATGATATTCATGTTACGAGGGAAGACCTTCTTACTCTGTGACCGCAGTGAGATTCCAGGATATTATGATCCTATCAGGCCGCTCTGCATTATCTAGGACCTGGCCGTTTTTTTTCCTCCATTTGTACAGATGTATTTTGTTCACTCTCATGAACCATTATTCCCTTTTGAACATTTCCGAACACAGGTATGACCGTGCAATTACTGTTTTCTCGCCGGATGGGCACTTGTTTCAAGTGGAGTATGCCATAGAAGCTGTCAAACGAGGGTCGTCTGCAGTCGGCGTACGGGGGAAGAGTTCTGTTATTCTGGGGGTGGAGCGTCGCGCAACAGCGAAATTGCAGGATCCTCGTACCATAAAGAAGATTTGTAAGATTGATGAGCATGTAACGCTGGCGTTTGCGGGGCTGACGGCGGATGCGCGCGTGCTCGTGAATAAGGCCCGCCTGGAGTGTCAGAGCTACCGGCTCACGTACGAGGACGCGCCCACAGTAGAGTATGTGGCGCGATACATTGCACGCACCCAGCAGAAGTACACACAACGGGGGGGAGTGCGGCCATTCGGCGTCTCGTGTGTCATCGCAGGGACCAACCCCGACGGCAGTGCCGTGCTTTATCAGACCGATCCTGCTGGCACCTATTCGGCGTGGAAGGCGACAGCCGTGGGCGGCCGAAACTCTTCCAACATGCAAGAGTATCTTGAAAAGCAGTGGGCGGATGACCTGGAGGAAGAAAATGCCATCCGCTTGACGGTCAAGACACTGCTGGAGGTGGTGGACTCCGGGGCCAAGAACATGGAGGTTGCCGTCATCACGCAGGGTCGGCCCATGCGTATGCTGGACGAGGCCACGCTGGCAGCACTCTCCGCCTCCATCGAAGCGGAACAGGAGGAAGCAAAGAAGAAAGCGAGTGCGGGATCAGGGGAGAGTAAAGAAAGCTAGGCAAGAGAAAGGGGTTCAACGGCACGTATACGAGGAGGGACCGGCAGGCTTAAGATGAAAAGAAAAATGCAAGCTGCGCGCATGTGCTTTCGTACTTGTATCTTGTCTTATCGATTTTTCAATCTTCCGTTTGTGCTCTTTGTACACTTGAAATGGAGGTTTTCCCGTCAAACGTCTCGCCCCTCAAGGAGGGGTCTGGGAGGCAGAGGAGGCTTGCCTCGCGAGAAGGTCCAAGACCAATCCGTAAGTAACTTGGTAGGGACTGAGATCTTCCTCGTTCTCCGCCACCTCTCTTCGCGGCAAGACTTTCCCGCCATTTCTGTGGCATGGCTCCGCCGCGCGCTTCCCGAGGCGGCCCCGTGCCCGGCGTCGGAGGTCGAGGAGTTCGAGGAGCTTTAAGGCCGTCCGCGTTTCCACCCCTACCCGACACGCGTTGATAGCCGATGACAGGTCAACCGTACTCGGCTCCAGTCCTCGCTTCTCACGCATGTGCAGGAGCATTTCCAATGCGTCTCGCCAGCGCCCTTCCTTCGCAGCGGCGTTCAAGAGCACGCTGTAGGACATGGCGGGGACCGGGACGTGGCCCTCCACTGTCTCCGCATCCTTGATGGTGCGCCAAGCGTCCTCCCAGTACCCTTGCTCCAGCATTGTCCGCACACGCACCCCAAAACTTCGCTCGTCCTCCTGCATCCCCTCGGCCTGGCCCGGGCAATCGACCTGCGCCAAGGCGTTGGCCTCCAGGCGGGAGGCGAGCCGGCCGGCGTTCTCCACGTCACCCGCTTTCAGGCACGCGTCCACGAGACAGGTCAACGCCACGTGGTCCGGCGTCACGCCTGCCTTTGTCTCCATCTCCTCCAACAAGGCCAGCGCGCCCGCAAGCTCCCCCGCTCGGCCCATGCCGGACAAGACGCTGGTGAACATGATCACGTTGGGCGCCGACACCTGCCGCAAAAAAGCGAGAGCTTCCTTTAGCTGCCCCTGCTGACACAGACCTTCGATGACGACGCCTATCCCGGCCTCGTAAGGCTCCACTCCGCGGCCCTGGAGCTCGTCGAATATGGCCTTGACGAGCTCCCACTTTTTCTGCTTCCCAGCCACGCTCAGGGCGATGTCCCCCGTGCCCGCGTCAGGAGCCAATCCTCGGACGAGAAGGAGATCCCAGAGGGCCAGCACCTCCTCTGTCTGACCTGCCCTGACTAGTGCCCGCATGGTGGTCGTGTAACAGGGCAGGGTCCACGGGGCGTCGCAGGATGGCGGGGCGGGGCCCTCCAGGAGCATCGCGTAGGCGCGGCGCCACTGTGCGTCTTGACAACAGGCAAATAGGGCCCACCGATGGCACTTCTCATCTGGTCGGACCCCACCGCGCGTCCGCATGTCTCGTAGGAGCGCCAGCGCCTGCTCGCTCTCCCCTGCTTTGGCACAGGCCCTCATCGCCGCCACATAATGCTGACGCCCGACCCGGAGCTGCCGCCGGACGAACGTGCCTCGAACGTTCTTGTATTCCACTTCCCGACCCATCTCCTCGATTAAATGCAGCGCCCGTCTCCAGTCGCCCAGGTCGGCCGCGGCCTCCAGCGCCGCCCCGTAGCACCCGCCGTCCGGAATGACCCCTGACGCCAGCCCCCGAGCCTGGTCGAAGCGCTCCAAGGCTTCGGCTGGGCGGCCCAGGTCCGTGAGGGCCCGGATCGTGGCGGCCAGGACCAAGTGTGACCCTCGAGGTGCCGGCCTCCCAGGAGCCTCGGCCATCCCGCACGCCTTCAGGTCCTCCAGGAGGGCCAAGGCCTCGGAGGCGCGCCCGGACCGGCGGTAGGTCTCCATCATGGCGGCGTAGCAGGCTGCGTCTGGGGCCGGCTCCCCGTTCACCCCCATCTCTGAAAAAAACGTCACTGCATCCTCTGGTCGACCGCCCTTGCTGCAGGCCACGATAATGGCGACGTAACACGGCGGACCCCAAGCTCGGACGGGCCCTCTCTTCCTCCTTGCCAGCCGACGGAAGACACTGACAGCCTCGTCCGTCAGACCCTCGGCCGCACATGCATAGATTGTGGACACGCAATCTATCTCTCTAAGTTGATAATCGTTTACCATGCCTAGATACCTGAGTGCTCGTCTACCGTCGCCAATAGAGCGGCATTCTTTGAGCGCGGCCGTGAGGAGCCCTTCGTCGTCACCCACCCCAAGATTGGTTAATCGATCCTCCTCCAGAGCGTTTTCCAGAAGATCGATCGCAGGGGTTGTTCCTACGCGCCTTAACGACCATTCAACGAGGGGTGATGGAGATTTGCCCTTCCCATGTGGCGGCTGTTGTGCGTGCGGCAGGAGGGTTGTAGGAGATGGATGGGGCATCCGACTCTGACCTGTCTTCTCTCTGGATTCATGGCGGTATGGGTTGGAAAAACGTAAAGCGGATATTGAACAGAGATGCGGTGGTGCTGGACGAGTGGCGAGGAAGGGGATGAATCTGAAGGCATAGGTTGTCGTCCTTCTTGAGAGCGCCCCAACGGTGAGGAGGGAAAGAAGGAGGCGCATGCTGGTTGTTTGGTCGTCAATGGGCAACAAAAACAGGAGCCTCTGTTCCTGGCAACATAATTTTCCGCTGCATGTCAATGAATGCCTGTACTACTTGTGTTATGCGGTAATATAGAGTGCTTGAGCAGTCGTAGAGGCAGAGAGCGTAGGGCAGGGGTAGAGTCGCAATTAGCCGCGCGTTCTCGAGTTAAACCACAAGCACCTACTAATTCACGCTTTGGCCTCTGGAGATTACCATTTATTACAAACCTGATGTTGAAGATATGAAGAATACCAGAGCCCACAATAAAATGAGCCAGGACAAGAGCAGTGTGCATCGGCAACGCCGCATCTGACCAGGAGGTTGCTTTCCCGCCCATTCCTTATTTGAATTGCGGGGTACTCGACGACGAGCTTTCTGACTTCATACTTCCACACCCACGCTTATGCCGTACACATCATGTGCACAGGAGCATGGAGACCCCTGTGTGCATATATGCTGATCCCTCTGGCAAAAATGGTTCTTTGGATAAAACTTCTCCCATGCGAGCCCCAGGACGCGAGGGAGGTCATGTTAGAGAGAAACTCGAGATACTTACCTCGGCTGAGCCTTCAGGCTCCCCTCCTAAGACGGAAGCGAAATGCTCAATCCCACTCCGACGATTTACGCCTAGTGGACGGGTAACATCCGTCGATTTAACGCCCGATGGGGCCTACGTTATTGCCGGCTGCAGCGATGGCACTCTTCGGCTCTACTCGATGCTGCACCCGTCCTGGGGTAGCGAGGGGCTGCTTCTGGGCCAAATTCACGCCAAAGGGCTCATCACTAATCTTATATTTCATGTGGAGGTGGCAGATGACGGGCGCTTCGCATTTGCGGGAGTGCTGCGGGGTTCAGTGGAAATGTTCGCTTATGACCTGACACGGCTGCCCCGAGGGCATTTCGGTGAGGGCCTGGATGCCGGGGGCGAAGAAAACGAAGACGTGAATCTCAGCAAGGCCGCTGCAGAATTATTGATCGAATGTCACACCAATTTGGACGCTAAATTGCGAGGGTTTGGAGCGGTGACCCGCGTCGCCCCCACGCGAGCCGCATCTGGTCTCGGTGCTTGGGAGATGGAGTCAGAGGCAGAGCCACCGGAGTATCGTCTCATTTGCGGTCTTGGCATTAAAAATCTTCACATTTGGCGCTTTCAACAAGGTAGTCAGGTGGAATGCTCGGCGCCCACGTGGGAATGCATTTTCGACTTGGCTTCGAACGGTATGAGCATCGAGCTCCTGACAGTGCGAGCGGGAGGATTAGAGGCAGTTTCTAAAAGCTGTGGACAGAACTTGCGAGTGTGGGATTTATCCTCTTTGGAAAAAAAGGACAGGGCCCCATACACGGATATCCTTAACACGCAAGATATAAGGGCCGTCTGCGGGGACTATGCCTTCGGCGGCACGTGCCAGCTCTCCTTAGTGCGCTTAGACGCCTGCTGCGAGCTCAACCGCATGGAGCTCCCACTTCCCACAACGGTGAGCTCCAAAGCGCTATCGGGCGGCAAGGCCAAGCGTCGCCAACTTTGCTCGGTGAAAGACGTGGTCGGTACCCAGGGGGAGGGGACGCAGGGGGGTCGAGTCCTGGTCGTCTGCTCCGATGGGGGGGTCCACTGCTATGAGAACACGGGCGCCACCTCGGCAACTGGGAAGCTGGTGCCGGTGCACAGTCTGACCACGGAGGTGGACGAGGATGTGAGCTTCTCCCTCGCTTTGGTGGGGAGCCCCGAGATGGCAACCCCTGTAGTGATGCAGACTCGCTGGCTGGCGGACGAGAACTGCGGCGAGATCACGGTGGAGCCCCTGCGACTGGATCAGGCGAAGGAGGAGGCCGTCGCCGTACGCCGGAGAGCGCTAGGACAATTGGAACCCAACAAAGTCGGCAGGCAAGGATGCAGGGAGGGGGACGGTGGCGTCGCCAAAGGGAAGGGCCCGTCAAAAGGACACAGCCGCGGCAGCATCGGCAACTGCCCGTTAATGAGCCCTGTGGACGCACTGGCCCCCAAGCTACAGAGCGGCGCATCAACAGTGACGCCTTGCAGAGGCAACAACCCCCGCGGTGCACTCCCACAGGGCCCCGCCCCGGCATCGGTCAAAAAGTCGGCTACCAAGAAACGTGCCAAGTCCCTTCCTTCGCATGGGGGTCATGCCAGCGAAAAGCCATCTATTGAGGATTTTAAGGTGGGTGTGGCGGTAAAAGATGCGTCAGAAAGAAGCGCATCGGTAGCTTCATCGGGACTCGTTGCAATCAAGTCCTCAGTGCCGATGCGCCGATCCGCCCTAGTAGCTCCCCCGCTCGCCCACTCACGTGCTGCGGCAGCTTCCGTTAGAGCGCCCCCTTTAGCAGGTGTGCAACCACATCATCCCCTCAAACGCAGGCCTTACGATCCCTTTGCAGCTGTCACACGACCAAAGCGGGGCAAGAACGCGTACGAAGGTCCGTCGAAAGCCATGAGGGATTTGGAGGCCAAACGTGCGGCGGAGGAGGCTGGCAGCAAGACACAAGACTTCTTTCTGGAGCGTGTCGCTCGCGAGGACATCTTGCGCGAGATGCGTATTGCTTCAGTGCTGGAGGCTCGTCGTGAACGCATTCTTGCTACAACAAGCGGTGGGTGGGACGAGCAAACGCCCTCTTTTGTCGAGGCGGGGCCTTTCTCTACTGTCACGACATGGGGGGGTTTGCGTGAAAAGCACCGTCGCGACACAGAGAACTTGAGGCTGAACTTCAAAGCGGAACATGACCGGTAAGTTGATTGAGAGGGCAGTCACGCTGTAACGACAGAGCGCTGAGGAGGTATGATGACATGTATTTTTTGGGTGCAGAAAAATTCTCATAATACCACCATGTCAACACTTATAAGGTTGCGAAGCCGTTTTCTTGAAGCTGTGGAGCGTGAGCGCCTCATGTTTCACATACAGAAGCATGCCTTGCCTTCCTGTGTACGGGACCCTCTCGGCTTCCTGTGGTGGCACAGCTCTCGGCTCCCCATTAAGAAGCAGTGGGGACGTTACAGAGCCTTTCCACAACAATCACTAGAGGTTATGGCCTTGACAGGCCAGCCGGATGTAGCTAATCGCCGATTTTCCCTTTCGGGGGTCATAGCTAGCTTCAAGGCACAAGTCGCTCGCACACTGCGTCGGCAGCAAGTGGAGGCGGACACGCTAGCAGCCTTGCAGTGCATGGACTTGCCATTCATACGCCCCTCGCCCATTCAAGTCTCCTATCCTTATGTAGACGACTTCGCAATTCAAGATCCTGTAGGACAGCACCTGAAGCTGGCAGAGAAGGATGACGATGCTGCAAATGTGTTGCCGGACGCAAACACGACACACGCGTCAGCTGCGAAGGTTGGTGGGGAGAATGTTGCACGGCACCCGGCTTCAGTCACGCCTTCTGTGACCACGTAGGCTTTCCACGAGCACGTACGGAAAAGACTTAGTGAATAGGCTTACTAAACTAAACCGAGTAAGGTATCAAAAAAGTGGGAAAAGCTAGAATATCAGGCATTTTGACGTGAAGAAAAGTTTGCTTTGATTCATTTTACTGTGAATATTCAGCGTGTCTTCCATGGCATATGGAAGATATTCTGCCGAATTGTTAACCCCTACATCTGGTTTATGGCTCCTTCAGTCTTCTCAGTCACCACCACCTGCGTCGTGAGCACTAGGCTAGCGATAGATGCGGAATTGCTCAGCGCATTGAGCACCACGCTGGCTGAGTCCAGCACACCCGTCTCCAAAAGGTTTTCATATTTCCCCGTGGCCGCGTTCATGCCAAAACCCCACTCCCTTTTCTCCTTGATCTGCTCCAATACCCTACCAGGGTACATGCCCGCGTTCCGCGCAATCTGCTGCACGGGTTCCTCGATTGCTTTCAAGACGATTTCTGCGCCAGCCCTTTCCTCCTTGTCTGGAAATGCAGCAAGGATCTCGTCTCGCATCTCCATGCCTAGATAGACCAGCGCGGAGCCTCCTCCCGGCAACACGCCCATCTCGATCGCAGTACGCACGGAGTTGAGCGCGTCCTCGTATCGTAGCTTTTTGTCCTTCAGCTCCGTCTCGGTCGCCGCCCCGACTTTGATGACGGCCACCCCTCCCGAAAGAGCTGCGACTCGATACTGCAGCTTTTGTTCGTCATAGACGTTGTCGCACGCATCCAGTTCTCGTTTCAAGTTCCCCACGTGCTCGGCGATGATGTCCTCAAATATCTCAGACGTGCGGAGCGTTGTATGCTCCCGCGTCGTCGTTGCCGTCTCAGCCACCCCCAGCATCTCCATGGTCGCCGTTTGCAGCATCATTCCCAGGTCCGAGTCGATGAAGGTGGCCCCAGTGGCCAGGGCGATGTCCTGAAGGAACTGCTTGCGCCGCGCGCCCGCAAAGGGAGCGCGCACGGAGCAGACGTTCACCAAACCGCGCAACTTGTTGACCACCAGCAGCGACAGCGCTTCGTCCTTGGTCTCCTCGCTGACGATGAGCAAGGACTCCCCCGTTTTGGCTACCTCCTCTAGGATCGGGACTAGCTGGTAGGAGTGGAGGAGCGGGTAGTTGGTCACCAGTACTCGCGGCTTGCGGAGCTCACAAACCATGCGCTCCGTGTCCGTCACAAAGTACGCCGTGTCATAGCCTGAGCGGTCCAGACGCATGCCTGAGCTGACTTCCAATTCGTCCTCCGTGGTGTTGCCGTCCTCGAGCAGGGTGGCGCCTCCAAGTTTGGCATCCAGGTCCACCCGGCCAAAGACGCTCGCAATTATCTTGGCCATGTCTCGATCTCCACCTGTTGAAACCGTGGCGATGTTTTCAAGATCCTCCACTCCATTCACCTTGCGCGCCATCGTGGGGATGCGTTGGGCCAACATTTCCGCAGCACCCGTTATACCCTTGCGCAGAGACACGGGGTTCATGCCCGACTTGACGTACTTAAGCCCCTGGTTCACTATGGCCTGGGTGATAATAATTGATGTAGTTGTGCCATCCCCCGCCCGGCGGTCTGACTTCTTGGCCACCTCTTGAATCAAGCGAACCCCTACATTCACCTCCTCGTTGGCTAGGTCTATTTCGCGGGCGATGGTGACGCCGTCATTCACTATTTGCGGGTACGGCTCATCGGCCCGGGATAGCACAACGTTCCGTCCAGAAGGACCAAGCGTGACCTGAAAGATGAGTTTGTTATCTATCTGTCAGTATGCGCAACCAGCCAGGAAATTTAAGTCCGTGCGGCAAGATACTCAATGTGTACTAACCTTCACGGCATTTCCCACGACGTTTATGCCCTCCACAAGCTTATCCAGACCTTTGTCTCCAAACTTCACGTTTTTGGCCATCATTCGTAATGTGCCATGCCGTACGGAATGCGTCCGCGGTGTCAGACGGATGCCTCCTTGATATAGAAACGCCAGGCTGGGGAGGGTACAGGAGGCTAGCACAAGAAGCAGAGTCAGCGGCTGCCGTGATCTAGGCCGAATCGACATCGTTGTCCTGGTGCCGGTAACTACACTTCCTCTGCTTGAAAGAAAAAAAGGTAGAGAAATCAGTGGTGACGGATTTCGCAGCCCAAATTGTTGATGCCCGTCGAGTTGTAGTTTTCACGTTCGAGAAGGTCGCGGTGGGTTGGGGGTTGCAGTCCGTTCCACCCATTCGATCTTCCAACAAGCTCCTCGATTACTGAATCAAATCCTTCGGTGCGAATGTTGATTTGAGGCTATTTTTTGGATCTACGATTCAGCATTCCGTATTTACATTCTAGATAGGATAATGACCACAGATTGCCCTTACTCATGGGTTCTTCCAGTAACACCGTACTCCGCCGCCCCCCCTCTTGACTAGGCCCATGCGATCCCCCGACCTTTACCCAGGCAAAGTTCCTCTGCGGGCGGTTTGTGTCATCCTAAAGAAAATTTCTCCTTCCTAAATCTAGCAATATACCTATGGAGCATTGATATTGACATTCTTTTGCCTTATGAATGCCAAGAAAGCGTTTGATCACTCTTCCTCAGGCAAGTACGATCGATGGGCTCGTAATGGTGAAGAAGAATTGGCGCAGAGAATGACATGAAAGACCGACTTTTGAGTGATTCACAAGTCTCAAGAACGCTAATAAAAGTCCGAGTCAAAGCTATCTCCGGATGAATATGAAGAATTATCGCTGTCGAAGTCCTCGTCCTCGCTTGAGTGATAGCTTCCAGTACTGCTGCTCCGCGCACGCGCATAGCTCTCCTTATCCTGTTTGCGGTTATTTTGACCTTTTCTGGGCGCTTCTTCCTTTCTTTCAGCCCGAAGCTTTTGACCTACTTTGTCATTTGATAAGGCCGCACTGCGACTCCCATTGTCGCTACTACCACCGCCACCCCGCTCCTCGTCTTCCCCACTGCCGTCCTCGGAGCCTGAGTCTTCGTCCTCGTCCTCGTCCTCACTTTCCTCCGTGACATAATCTGAATCTTCCTCTTCACTCTCCTCATGGTCGGCGCCTTCAGCTTTGCTGTCATCTGCGTCCTCGAGCAGGCTTTGTACCCGACGAAAAGTCCGTGCGCGCTCCTCCTCGACCCCGTAGGCGTCCAGCACGGCGTTCGAGAGCCGATCATAGACAAGCTCGCATCGACTGCACCACCACTCATCCTCCTCCTCGCCAAGGTCTTCAGGCCGGAGGGGTGGAGCATGGCAGTCTTGGTGGTAGGGGACGCGACATTTGTCACAGATTGCAATGTCATTCTCGTCCGTCGCCTCCCCCCCCCCGCATACAGCGCAGGTGGCCTCCTCTGCCTCCCAGTCACTGTCTTCCAGAGCCTCCTCTTTGTAAAGGTTCAACAGCTGTGCCATAGACTCGCGGAGTTGACGCTTGGCTGTCGTCAATTTGGCCTCTGCCTCCGTCCTCGTTTGGCGCAAGGGGACATGCCGCTCGTCCACCTCCACGTTGGCTGTGCCCGCCCACCGATCCGAAAGGGCCTTGAGCGTGAAGAGATTGTCCCCCAGTGCCTTCAAATGCCTTTTGGCGCGTTGGCCGAGGATATCTTCGGGCGCTTGTACCGTTACGACCCCTTTCACCCAGGCCCTTCGCTTTCGTCGCATCCTCTTGCGGCCTGCCCTCGCCTCTGTGGGAAGCTCTGCACAAGATTCCTGCGTCACCACGCGAAAACCATCCTTTCCATAGACGCGTCGATCCTTTCTGGCCAGTCTGCTTGACCTCTTTACTCTCGTCCTTGAGCGTGTTTGCAGCGGAGGGAACGAATGACGGCGAGGGTGAGGGCGCTCATCCGCCTCCGACTCCTCCTCAAGCGGCGGCCTCTTCTCCTTCTTCCTCCCCCTTCCTTCCTTCTTCCCCTCCTCAAACATGCGCATGGAGTGCGCATGAGAATAATCATGTTTGTCATTCTTATGACGCCTTCGAGTTGTGGAGGCCTCAGCCCCTTTGCTGGGCGCGGACTTGAGGCGAGAGTCCTGCGCGGCTCGTGGATCCCCTGCCCGTGATCGTGTGCTCCTTTTGCTAGCACCTGCTTGCCTTCCTGACCTTTTTCCTTTCCCTGCGTTTGATTGCTCTCCCTTCCCATCTTTCGCGTCGTCGTGTTGTCCCTCCGATCTGTCATATCCCTGTTTGTTATATACCTGCCTCCCCAGGGCTCGTTTTCTCGACGGGAGCGCCCATCTGGTCGCCTCCTCGTCTACAACCCCCTCCGCATTGTAGTGACGCCGTCCTTTGAGTGCCAGCCGCAAGGAGTGCTTCTCCTTCTGCTGCCTCTTATTTCTGCGCTTTCTCTCTTGTTGACGTGCGGAGGTGCTTGGGCCCATATCGCCACGATCCTTCCTCTCCGTGCTCAAGGACTTCGTCGACCGGACTGGCCTTTCGTCAGGCCCCCTTTCTTTCACTTCAGCACCAGCATGGAGCGTGGAAGCCAAGATTTGATCCTTTGATAGGATTCCTGCTTTACTGCAGCGACGACGAGGATTGAGAGAGAGGCGCGGGGATGCTTTGAGGGCAGCCGACTCCGAATCTTTCGAGATCGGGAGGTACTGCGCTGCCTCACTGTCTGTCGACGCCTCACTTGGGCTTTGGATGGGCTTTTTAGGTCTTTTTAGAGCTTGGATTGACCAAAAATGAGCCGATCGTTGGGTGTCCGCTTTCTTCAAAGGGCCCTCTTTCTGTCGATGGCCGCTAACTAATCGAGCCAGAGCTTCCAACAGTCCTTTCTTCGCAGCTGCAACTTTCCTCCGCATATTAAGTACCACGCCTGACTTGAGCCGATCGTCAGTTTTTTGGTCGGCATCATCAATGCATTTTGTATTCGCACCTGTGTCGCTCTCATCAATATTCATCTCTTCGTTACTGGCATTTATTTTGGTCGTAGTTTTGCGCTTAGAACGATAAGATGACGGGTCCGCACTTTTGAGAACACTATTGATAGCAGCTCCTGCGCCTGTGACGCCCATAAACCGACTTCGCTTGAGGCAAGGCTCTGGTGCATTGGTCGCGGCCGTGACACTCCTTCCCTCCTCTGACGAGTCTTGCCGCGACCGCTTTCGCTGTTCTGAAGGGAGGATTCCCCCACGTGGAGTAGAACCTCGGCTTCGACCACGATTTTTTCCAATCTGCCCGGCAATATATTTATTCGCCATGGTACGCGATTAGAAAAAGCTTTTTGCGCTTTCGAGCTCCTCAGCGACACGCTACAGAACGCAAGGCCTTGATGGCTATGAGCAAGGGAGACTTTACCAAGCCTGTCGTGCCAACAGATCCCCTTCCCTGTCAATACGCTGACACCTACTGCTGCTTTTGAATTGAACGAAATCGGGATCGGAAATATAGTAAGACGTCCCAAATTCAAGCCAGAAGCCAGCAACACGTCCATGTCTCGCCGAGCACTCGCAGACGGCGAGGATATGGGCCACCAATTTGGCTTTTGACATTCACAACTGACTGCGCCGTAATAAAACTTTTCAAATTAAATCGCCAGGGATCACACAAGCTTGTACACAAATTCTACTTATAAATCGACGGTTCGTCACCTCCTTCTATCCTTCTTTAATTTCGTCATTTTTTCATTTGTTGTGGGTATCGCCTCCCTACATGGAGCACCCCGATGACCTTTTTGGGGAACAAGAAGAGACAATGGCAGACATCCAAGCTGAAAGCATCTTTTTGAAGGATCAGCTGCAGCGCTGCCTGAAGGAGCTCAAATTGTATCAAAACATTCAGACTGGCCGCAACAGGGCCCACATGAACCGTGCCTGGTTGAGGTCCTCAGCAGAGGCTTTGCCTGACTTCCCGGAGTGGAATCTGGACGTCGCCGCTATGACGCCCTTGATTGCCGCATATGATGGACGTATTGAGGAATTGGAGCATTTGAATGGTTTACAGGCGGAAAAGCTGGCATTTTTGGCGGGTAAGGCCGAAGTTTTGGCATTAGAAAATGAAGACCTTCATCGAGCTGCATTCGCGCGAGCCGAGCAAAGCTGTAGCTGTGAAGTCCAACCATGTCTCACAGTAGATAACGAAGAGTCTGACAGAGAGTCAACCCGGGAATCAACAGAGGGTGACGATGCAGCAACGGAGAGCACCGTCCAACATACAATCAAGGACAGAGGTGAAAGTGAGCTGGCCCTACGATCCAGCCATTTGCGTGGCGACAATGCTGCTTTGGTGAAAGAGGCCAAGATGGCGACTTTAGAGCTGAGAGAGGCCAAACGCTCTCTATTGGAGAAAGACCTTTTCATCGACACCCTCTATCGCGAGCTTGCAGAGGTCTGCGACGCCTCAAGAGGCCTCAGGGGGGACGCTACCCCGACGGAGAAATCAAGAAATTCTGAGGACCCCGCGGCCTTGACTCATGCCCATCTTCGTGATGTAAGAGCCTCTCTCATGGCCGCCGATAGGAAGATAAGGTCTCTGGAGCAGAACTTGCAGGAAGCTAAGGAAAGCCTGAGCAGTCGAGAGGCGACTTGGAGCGAAGAGCGCAAGCATTTGGAGTCTCGATACGAAGAGGCAGAGCAGCTCGCCCGAACTTTGCAGGCTCAGGTAGAGACCTTGACGGAAGAAAGCACGAGGGTGCGTTCGCAACTTGAGAGTATGGAGAGGACGCAGATGGAACTGAAGGAGGTGAGGGAGGCATTGGGATCCACGCAGCGGGACGCGACGGACATGGTAGGTGTGATGGAGGAGCTGCAGGCCCAGGTGGAAGGCTTACAGGCGCAGATTAAAGACAGCACGAGCCGTGAGAAGGAAGTCAAGGAGCTAGAAATGCAGTGTCGGGCGCAGGTAGAGGAGGCGATGCGGCAGCTAGCGACAGCGCGAGAGGGCGAGGCTCAGGCTCGTATGGAGCTCCATCGTCTTCAGGAGATTCAGACTGTCGCGGTTGCTGATCTAGGAGCAGGGACAGAGCAAGGCAAGGACAGAAGAAATGCTAAATTGCTGGAGCAGTACGAGCGGCAGAAAGAGGAGCTCAAGGAGGTGGCTGAGCACCAGGCCCGTCTGCGGGCGGAACTAGAGCAAGAGGGCTTGGAACGGCGACGGACCGATAGGTTATACGCTGAATTATGTACCGTGGTCAAGGGTGAACAAGGCGGTGTCCGAGAACAGGTGCTAGAGCTGACGAGACGATTAACGGAAAGCCACATGGCACGAGGCACGGCGGAGGCGGAAAGTACCAGACTTGCAGAGGAGCTACGCGCTCGACTTTCGGATGCAGCGGCGCGCGACAGAAAATGGGCGGAGGCTAGGCGTCGTTTGGAGACAAGAATCCGGGCGCGCGACGAAGAGCTGGCTGCCACGCGCGAAAAATTGGTAAATGTAGAGGCGACGCTGGGAGAGAAAGTGAGGCAAATTGCGCGGTTGGAGCGGAGGCAGCAGGAGGCCGAGACGACGTGGCGGTTCCAAGTGGATGAACTGCAGGACAAAATCCGCGAACACGTCAAGAATTCAAAGCTCAAGCTGTCCAAAGCTGAGTCAGTCTTGCGCGAGCAGGAGCCTGTCATGTCAGATTTCCAAGCTCGCCACGGCCGCATCCTCCAGCGCGTCAGAAGGGAATACAAAGACGTTATAAAAGAGATGCATCGCAGCGTGGGAGAAGAGAGAGAGGCCGCCCAACGCATTTCTCGCGACAATAAAATTTTGCTTTCGAACCTGGCTTCCACGTCTCAGGAGCTAGAGGCCAGCAGAGACCAGCTGGCTTCCTTGCGTGAGGACCTTCAAACGAGCAAATTGCAGGTCTCTGAACTCAGCAGTCAGCTTTCGGAGAGTTTAAGGAGTCAGCAGCTCTTGGTAAAGGAGGAAATTCGTCTGCGCGCGAAGCTCAACGGCAAGAATAAATCAAAATGTAGCATTCGTGGGAACGAGGACAAGGAGCATTCAAGCCGTGTTGATGCTCTTTCCAAAATGGCGAGTACCCACTGCGCGGTCTCGTTGTGCCATTGAACGGCCAATGCGCAAGAGAAGAGACATGAAGAGAGACTTAAATTCTTATGCTGCTGAATGTATACTCAAAATGTAACTGTACGAATGTAATGGCGAGTATCCGAAAATTGCTGGACGATTTTCATTTGATTACTGCGCTATTTATGTACTCTCGAATTGCAAATTGAGGAATGAAAGCTGCGTGCAGCTCTGAATTTCTTATTTGTAGTGGCCGAAGGACGGGGTCGAGGCCACCGTCGGCTTGCTGCCTCTCCTCTTCTGGCGTTCGGGGCGCCGGAGGCAAAATTCCCTGGAAGAGGCCACAAAATCGTCCAGAGCCGTCGAGCACAGGCCCACCACTCATTCCCACTACCAGTCTTTCTTTCGTCTTGGCATACGTCCGACCCTGTGTGTCAGAAAAAGATAGAAGCGCCTTTCCTTGTATGTGCATCAGGCAAGCCTTCTTGTCGATGTTGATTGTGTCGGTAGAAGGGAATCCCAGGAATGTCAAATTCTCCTTTTCGATCATTACTTCTCCGTCGTCCCTCTCATCGTAAGGTACCAATGCACAGGTTTCAACTATACCATTTTCCAAAGGGATAATACACAGGTCCAGACAACTATGGTGAGCTGGAGTCCCCTCTATTCTTGCTTCGTTGCTCCATCGTCCCGCTTCTGGGTTTCCCGCCTCATACGTCCAAATCTTAATCCTTCTTTCAACGTGCTCATCTTTTACAAATTTAAGCCAGGGCTTTTTGAAGTATTGCTGCCATCTGTACGGCGCAAGGACGTGCGAGCAACTTAAAAGGATGACTTTGGTAGACAAAGCTGGTGGACCGGATAAACAAAACCCGGTTCCCTGGCTGAGAAGCTCATAATCTTTCATTCCTTGCTCGGGAAGCTTGAAATAGGACGATACACTCAGAATAGTACGGTAATGAGAGGCCTTGGTTCTTATTCCCGGACTCGTCATGCTAATATATCCCTGTCGGACGCCGTGTGAAGGCGTGGTGAGGCACCAGGAGGTTAAACACAGCAGGCGACGACACCATCCTATTGCTTCTGCTGCTTCGATGCGGGCGCTTTCGAAGCCAGCATAGGGCATGGCACTCCCCAACTTCCGAGTCTTCACATCTTATTCGTGAAAAAATATCCGTAGACAGGATTCAGGCGAGTGAATGCACGCTGGTCAATGACCCTCGGAACCGAAGGCATGAAAATAACCTCCCTGCGCCTATCACCGGCACTGGGACACAAAATGGGCAGACACCGGTCCTTCAGCGCAGGAGTCAGCTCGACCAGCAATACCTTGCCCTTACATCGCATAAGTGTGTCTATTAGTTCCTGGTTCCGACTGGCCGATCAGGGCATGTTGCAACACGAGATGCTCTGCCGTGGCACGGCTTTTGGTGTACAATTGCCACAACGGAAAAGCAAGCATGCCCCGTTGATTTTCTTTACATGCTCTCATGTGGCGGCGCCTTGGCGTTGGCCCAAGCTATATCCAGTACCTTGGCTGGAGCACGTGCGGGAGGAGCACTCACGATGTGTGCTGCATGTGACAGAAGTGCAGACAGGCCGGGTACTAGAACGGTTTTTGATGGATTCGAACGTGGTTCACCATGATTCGTTGGATGTTTGTGCTCTTCGGCTACAAGACCAAGAAAAGGTGATGCAGCGGATGGCGAAGCATGGCTTGCCGTTGCACCCACTGGTCTTGAGCGAGAGGGTCCCGTCCTCGGGCAACGCAGTCGTGTCCCCCGGTTTCGCCGTGGAGCGCCTGCAAAGGAGGGCAGATGATGGGAGTTTGAGCGATGGAGAGGATGGAGAGTACACAGAGGTTGTGGAGGATTTGGAGACCGGAGGATCGGTACGGCTTGATCTCAGGACGGACCAGGAGCCTCGCCGCTTGTGTGTGAGTATGGGCACGGTCAGCCACTACAAGGACAGGCAAGCTCGGGGGTTTGCCGTCATGGACCGTGTGCTGGGGGACGGCGTGTGTGGTGCCCCTTTGTTGGATTTGCGGCAAGAGGGTCGATGTGTGGGGCTTGTGGAAGGCATAGTGCCCCCTTTGGAGGACGGGGCGGAGGCCACGCAGACAGGGTCGGGCCTGGCGGGGCGGGAGGTAGAGCTTCGAAAGGCAATTGCTGGGAATGCCGGTTTTATTTATGGTCAGCAATTGATTGACTTGCTGGAAAAAGTCAGTGACAATAAATAAGTAAAATCAGAAATAAAGCAGAATGCTCCTAAGGGTTCTCATCTAATCGTTCTTCCCAGCCTTGACGATGAAGGGCCGCAGCCGAGCCATGGTGATGGGCACAGCCTCCTCGGTACGGATGGTTCGGCTCCCCTGGTCGGGACACGTGTTCAGCCATACGTCGAAGAGTGTGTGCGTCTCGCTCGCGGACAGACCAAGCTCCGCCGTCCCCTCCACACAGGCCTCCAGGCCCGCCACCCCTCCGAACACCACCAGAAGGTGCTTGAAGGCGGGCAATACAAAGTCTGCGTCCTCAATGCTTTGATGGCCTCGTTCCGATGTGCCCACAGTCACATCGTAGCCTCCCTTGAAAGGGCTCTGCGCGAAGACCTCGGTCAGATTCTTGGCTAAGCGGGTAGTGTAGCCCCAGTAGAGCCCCGCGGTCTCACGAGGAGCTGCGGGAGAAACCGCAACACCGGACAACTCATGAGGACGCTGTTGATGCTTCTGTCCCGAGCCGCCGACAGGGTCGGAGGAGGTTAGCTTTACAGTTACGCGGACTCCCGGCTTGAGGCGGCGGTCTAAGTGCACATAGTTGCGTAATCCCACGTTGACCAGAGACCCTCCAGCGCTGTTCGCGGGGGTATCAACCGTTACACCTTCACGATACACGAGGTTCTCGTGGGCCCGCGGGTGGTGAGGGGCATCTAGAGGGTTCAGAATGCCTGCAAAACGAAGGTCCGAGTGATGTGGGAAGATGGCCTTGCGAAGATACTGAGGAGTTTCGATGTACTGTAAAAGGCGCCCAAAGAACAAGTAGGGATCCCCCCAATTATAGGAGGGACTCGCTCCTGAGCTGTCCCCAAACACCACAATCTCATCTACTTGAAAAATTGCGGCCGCTCGGGCGATCTCCCCTACTAAATACGTCCGCAATTCCGGTGATTGCGCATTGAGTACTATCGAGCCCGCCACTGCTATTGAAACAGTATAATGACGGGGAGTAAGGGATACATGTTGCTGTGGTGCCACATCCTCAACGGCCGCGGCAAGATTCGTAGCAGGATGTTTGCGCTTCCTGATGTTCGTCACTTTTTTGTGCTGCCCTTTCCTCCCATCCTGCGTAGTGAAATTTTTCCCTCCTCTTGTTATCTGCATGATACCCCCGCTCTTTTTTCACTTGATTGATTTATAATTGACTTGGGGTGGTCGTGGTCTATATGTGCGAACTTCACGAACTGAACTATTTTGGGGGCTCCTCCTAATGCTAGCTGCCGGCGGCTCGACCAAGGAGTGAATGGATACTGGGCAGGGCTGCTCTCTGCAGGGTAACATTTTTCAAGATATAAGAAGTAGGGGAAAAGGCGATTAACAATCTTGACCCTCATACCGCACATGTTGATAGAAACAGGCGGCTGCATACTTGCCGTAGTTAACTCGCTGCCCGCGACCGCCCGGCATCGCTTCGGCAGCTTTCGCCGCCCAGGCGCGTACGTGCGTTTACCACCCAGATTGAACTGCAGGCAATGCTCGCCTCTGGAAACAGGATGGAATGATCTTCGTAAGAAAGCAGGAGATATAGTAAGAAGAGCAATTAGGAGTAACAAAAATGGCTTCAGCCCCTTATTTCTTTTTGCAACGTTGCTAAACCCTGATACACATGCCAAGACGCACATTCCAATTCGTCGTGACTTAAATAAACGATGGGGAGAAACACCTTTCATAGAAATGTGTAAATTTTCGGACATCTTTTCTTGGCTTTAAATGGCTTGTCGTTCATCACAAGGCCTCATACTGCTTTTCTGCTGCTTCGATTTACCCACAGCACTTGATACGGCTTTTTCCTGCAACTCTTGCCTCGTTAAGGGCCGATCTTCTGCATCATCCTCTTCAAATGATGGATGATTTATGCTTTTGATAGTCTTACTCACAGTATAACCTCTGAATTTGGTGGCTTGGGCATGCGGCTGCGTCGCAGCCTCCTCGTCACGCTCTATTTCCGATAGGGAGGGAGGCTGGACGGTAATGCGAAATGGTGTTGATGATGAGTGAGCGGCTTCATTTAATGAGCTAGTAGCATCTCTGCTCTGTCTCGCACGATAGAGTTGAAGGATTTCGATAGTACGCTGTTCGATGAAGCCCAAATATTGCATCATATTTGACTCTGTTACGCCCTGGTTTCCCAGAATCTCCTCCATGGGGGTTGTAGTCGCACAACCTAACCGTGAAAAGATTGAGTGTATGCTCGTTTTTAGCTGATTAATGGCTTTGGTGGCGGCAATGTACTTGAGCTCGTACTCATCCGCTTTCGCTTTGATTTGCTGCTGGCGTTCTTCACCCGCCCGGGCCAAGCGTTTCTGCCTGGAGTCAGCGTTGCTACCCTGGTCTTTATTTTTCTCTATTTCATTTTTATTCTCTCCAATGAAGGATTCCAGTTCATCGATTTCCGTGTTTAGGTCATTGACATAGTTGAACAGCGAAAAATTCTTCTCTTCAGCTTCAAGAAATTTCGTGACCATCTCTTCAATATCAGCGAGTCCCGTTGCTTCTTGTACTTGGGCGAAAACCTCTTCATATAGTCGTATTTTCTCGGGTGTGAGGGACAGTAAAGGAGCCGTCGTTGCACCGGATGATGATAGTGGGACTGCGGATGCAGTGGCGCTGCTTGACTTCTCATTGAGAGCGTTCCTATCGGGACTGACGACTTCACCAGGAATGCCACTCTCATCCCCTTTTGATTGCTTGTTCACATCCATTGGTGAATTACCAGAGGAGTTATCTCTTGGCTTACTTGTCACCAGGCCAGTTCTTCCTGCTGGGCTCTTGGAGCGATGCGACTGCTCCGAGAGACGTTGGCTCCGTCGCTCGGCTTCCATCGTTTTCTCTATGGAATCCCTGGCCTGCCGATCCTCTTCAATCAAACGGCCCAACTCTGCCCACTCTCTTTGAAATTCGGCCTTTTCTTTTTCAGCCTGCTGCTTAAGATTAGTAATTTCGCTCTTTGCCTTATCCCTCGCGACGCAGACCCGTTTTGCGTCCTCTATAACTTGCGCCATCTCTTTCTTCTTTTCGTGAAGGCATCGTTCTAGTCGCTTGTAAACATTGTCGTAGACAACTCGATCCATACGTAGGCGGTCGATTCGTTCTCTAAGCCTCTTATTCTGTTAATGTGTCATTGATAAGTCAACACGCAAGCGTGCGCATGCACATGTGTGTACATGAGAGATACAGAAGGAATGAGGATAGTTGTACACCTCTTCATTTTGGAGAAGGCGTCACAGTAGGCTCTGCACTTCGTCCGAATGTTGTTTCCTGTGCAATTCTACAGGTCGTTGCCCTGGTCATCTCCAGATTTTCGCGCATTTAAAATTGCACATTAAGAACATTTAAGGTTGCACTTTTTATACACTCACCTCTCCTAGAGCCTGATTAAATTTCACCAACGTTTTATCTAGTCGATTTTCGAGGAGTTGAGTTTGCTTTGCTAGTATTGCGTCATTTTCTTTTGACGCATTTACACCTCCCATCTTCTGTTTTTGCTCGAGGACTTTCATTTGTGCAGTATTTATTTGCTCTTCTAGCTCTGCCACCTTGCGCTATGGTGCAAATATAAAGCTAGCGAGTGAGTTTCTGATTAGATATTGTGATGGTTTTATTGCGCTTCGTACCCTTTCCACCTGAATACGCCTGAAGTACATTGCTGCCTGATCTTGAAGGCGCGCCACCTCTTTTGACACACCCGTCTTCACATTGATCTTGGCCTCACGAGCCCCTTGAATTGCATCAAGGCGGATCAATGCATTTGCATGATTGATGGCATCCAGGTCCTGACGCTTTAAATAAGAAATTGAGAAACGCGTGTCGAATTGAAAGAACGAAATAATCGAATTACCTTCACCACCACACCCTACCTCTTTTTGGACTCGTTTCAGCGGCGTATTTTCTCTTATCGATTGTTTTCCGCGTGTGGGTGTTATAGCTCTGGCTTTATTGTTCAATTTAGCCGAAAGGCTACTCCTTGAGGTCCCCGGTTTGTCTCGTGTGAGAGCACGCGGCGTTGCCGTCGAGGACATTCCTCTCAAGGTAACTTCTTACTTTCTTCTCTAGAAGGCACAATTGATGCCCGAGCACACTTTCTGTCTGAGTAGGGATAGATATTCAAGAAGAATTCCCTCTGAAAATTTGGGACAAATGCATTTCAATCACCAAAATTTTGAACGACTCTTTCCCGGTTTTTGGAATTATCCAGTCGAAGAAACGGAGATGCGTACGGGCGAGAAGTCGTTTAAAAACAACGGCCACTTCAACCTCCTACTTAACCGATAAAGTACAGCACGGGAATTGGATTTCAGCAGTAATCACGACAAAAACAGAGCAAAAGCAAATATATAAATATATATCAGTATTTTATAGGGTTCATTTTTGACTTCCAGTATCTGAATTATTGTCGTTCAACCGTTCACATTATCAGTCAGGAGACGCTGGGGAAGTCAATGAGTCACGACTTGAAAACTCAACTTGAGAAGAGTCTATCGTCCTACTTAAGGCAAGCTCGTAATCTCGCTCTTTCTCAAAACTGTTTAAGTACGAAAATCGACCGCTATCTGGGTCAACCGAATATTCCGCATGGCAATTTACCGCAGCAAATTGTACTCCTTGAAGCCTGCAGTCGCGAATAACCTTGAGAAGACGCACACGGTGCAGTCTGATGTGTACGCCTAGCTCCCGAAGGTCTTCTTCTGATAGCGTTTCATCCTTTAGGGTGAAAGAAATTTTGGCGCTTTTAAGACATAAAAGAATCATTGCATATGATGTGTTGTTTGACTTACCGCTAAAGTGACTCCATCTACACAGTTTTTATGGAAGGTACTGACGTACAAAGTCAAGTTGTTAGTTTCTAGCAGCTGGCCTACTTGGAAAATTGATAAAGACTGGAGAGGGACATACTGTGGGTGAAGTTTTATTGCTGTCGCCCACAGAGCGTCTTCAGGATCCACAAAACGGAAACGCGCCTGAGAATCCCCTGTCGAAACCCCCGGAAAATGGGGAAGACTTTCATCGCTCGGAGCTGCTTGATTTGCCACAAGTTCCGTTCCTGACTCCCTCGCGGCCAATTTTTCAGCTTTCACTTCAGCAGATAAGTCTTTTTTCGCGGAAGATCGTTGCAGGCGGTCGAGTTGAGCTTCAATTTCCTGCATATAAAGTTGTTCTTTGACGACGTCGCTTTCTACGATGCGTTGCCGCATTTGATATTGGAATCTTATACTCTCCAATAATTTGTGGGATGCAGAAGTAGCAGCCATGGATGTGCTAGCTTTGTACTTGTTCCTTCGTTCCAGAGCGTCAGGGCCGTATCGGCTGTCGCGACTGTGCATGTAAACATACATAAGATAGAAGCAGTAGATATTTCTTATAGTACCCTTTCAATTGTACACCAAATACCTTCGCAAGGTGGTAGTGGTTGTCGTGCTGGTGGTGGTTTGCTTTTTCATTGAAATCCTGCGGGACACACGCCTTTAGGCCTAAATGGACAAGAAACGTGGATAATAAGACGACATATAGCCATAAATTGCCTTTTTATGGTATAGGGCAGATACAAGAGATTAAATACCATGTTTTAGCGTGATCTACACCTGACATCGCTATAGATGTACCATGATTTTTTCTACAATTTTGAGCGATGGGCCGTCTAGCGTCGAAAAACCGTTACGAGGAAGGAGGAGAATGCGCTAGGCGCACTAAGCAATCATGGCATGCTCCCGTTCATTGTCGAATAAGGATGGCTTCCCGTGACATCAGCACGTTCATTACACTTTACATGTATCTTACACAGGAATACAAAAAAAAAACACGGCCTGTTTTAAACGGTATGCAACGACAAGGACATGCCGTCGTGCTGGTGCTTGGCGACGTAGGGCGGTCGCCGCGGATGCAGTACCATGCGCTGAGCCTAGCTAAGGAGAACCCCACCATTCAAGTTTCTCTGGTTGGCTATCGGGGTGAACAGTGTATCCCTGCTGTTAAAAACAACCCGCGCATCCAATTGTGTTACGTCGACCCTTTTGCGAGTGAGGCGCTCCGGTAAGTACCTTTGAAAGTTAGTTAACTTAGAACCTACTTGTTGATTCCTCGCAAGATTGAAAGGCATCATTTTTGGGCTTCTGCGTTGTTTGTATCTCATGAAAATTTTGAAACAGCAAAGCAAGCTTCCTAATCTTCGCGGCCGCCAAAGTTATCGCCTTGATTCTTCAGCTTATAAAGCTCCTTCTCTTCGAGCTGAAGACACCCCCAGCTTTAATCCTTGTACAAAACCCGCCCAGCATACCCACACTTTTTGTCGGCTGGCTGGTGGCCAGATTGCGCGGGTCGATGTTTGTGATTGATTGGCATAATTTCGGGTTCTCTATCCTCGCGCACGCTCCTGAACGCACAAGAAGACATCCTATGGTGCGGATTGCCAGATATTACGAGCACTTGTTTGGGCGAATGGCAGACAAGCATCTATGTGTGACCAACGGCATGCGGAAATGGCTAAACGATAATTTTGGCGTTCAAGCTCATGTACTGCACGACCGCCCACCATCATTTTTTGGTCCTACGTCCCTTGCTGGCCAGCATGAGCTTTTTATGAGAATACGGAGGCAATTACGAGATTGGAAGGTAGAGGAAAAATATACCGCAGCAACTGGCATTGTCGTGGGGGAAGGGGAGACTCTTTTCACGACTCTTATTGGGTCTGCACAAAAGTCCACGAGGGTTAACAATGCTGGCAGCAGGCTTAAGACAGACATAGTGCTGCGAGACATCAACCGGCCCGCTTTACTGGTGAGTTCCACCAGCTGGACGGAAGATGAGGATTTTAGAGTGCTCTTAGCGGCTTTGCGGGATTTGGACGCGAAATGGGCAGTGAACCCGTCCCCATCAACCGGGACAAGGGGGTCCAACGCCTCGAAACCTTTTGTTGTGGTGGTGGTGACAGGAAAAGGGCCGTTAAAGGCCCACTACGAGGCATTGATTCGTGCTCATCCACTTCAACGGGTTGCCATTTGCACAATGTGGCTAGAGGCAGAGGATTATCCCAAATTGATCGGATCGGCAGACTTGGGCGTGTCTCTGCATACCTCAACCTCTGGAGTCGACTTACCCATGAAAGTGCTTGATATGTTTGGCTGCCAGGTACCAGTGTGTGCGATGGGCTTTCCTTGTTTGTCTGAACTGGTGCGAGACAATGTAAACGGTTTTGTTTTCCAAACAGCCACGGAGCTGGCCGTGTGCTTGGATACCCTTTTGGGGCGCTTCCCGATGGACACATCTAAGCTGGATCAGTTGCGAGCCGGTGTGAAGGGCATGGAAAGATGGGAGGGGCATTGGCGGAGACATGCGGCATCATATCTGGCAATAAAGGAAGTGACCAAAAGCTGGTGTGTGTTTGGGGCTTGGTTCGGGCTGTTACTTGCATTTGTGTTTGCCGCCATTGTCGCGAGACCGAGGTAATCATTTACTGTGCGAAATTGAAGAACGAAAGGCAATTAAGAACCGAATAATTGTAGCATTGAATAGCAAACACGACGATTCATGGCATGTTTGTGTGCGTAGTGAGCGTGTCTTGTGTATATGACCAGATGAATGCGGATATGGGCCATGCGCTGGGGGCGAAGAACATCGTTACGGGCTGTCTTGCGGGTCGCGCGGGCACGCCACCCCCGCTGAAGATACATTCCTAGTACCACGGACTGCACGTTTAGTTCCCAAGTTCCACCCTATTTCGTTGGGAAATATTCTAAAAGTACAACACGAGTGCCCATTTCTTACTTGGCGTACCCTGAACCCCATGAAGCAGGGTCGAGGCTTGCTAGCTACACTGTCAAGCTTTCTTCCGTCCGCCCCTCCATCATCGACCCCACCACCTCCTGCCCCGGTCTTCATCGTGGATCTTACGGCCTTGCCCCTTCATCCATCATAGGGAGGCCGTCTGATCTCTGGCGCATTCCACTCTTTTGCGTTGCTGCGACCGGGACCCTTTTTTTCTCATCTGGGGTGGTACGTGCAGAAACCAAGCAACGAGAAAAACGTGCCCCTCCATTTGGGTGCCCCTTTTCGTAGGTCAAACCGTCTTTGAAGTGTTCTCACGCGTATCTCTCTTTTCTCCTACAGACTTCTCTAGCTGCCACCCTTTGGCCCACGAGCAGCACAAGTTTTTCACCACTCTGCTTCCTCCGGAATAACCCTTGCTCAGCCCTCCCACCTATGAGCGGGACAGGTGAGGGCACCAGCGGAAGCCGTGCGCGTGTGTACGCGAACGTGAATGTGCAGCGACCTAGAGACTATTGGGACTATGAGGGTCTCACGGTGACATGGGGAGATCAAGAGGATTACGAGGTGGTGCGAAAGATCGGTCGCGGCAAATACAGCGAGGTCTTCGAGGGCGTGAATGCAGCGAATGGGACGCGATGTGTGGTGAAGATTCTTAAGCCCGTTAAGAAGAAAAAGATCAAGCGCGAGATTAAGATCTTACAGAATCTGTGCGGAGGTACCAACATCATCGAGCTGCTGGACGTGGTCCGGGACCCGCAATCCAAGACCCCCTCGCTCATTTTCGAATACATCCACAACACGGACTTCAAGGTCCTGTATCCTACCTTATCCGACATGGACATCCGCTACTACATGCTGGAGCTCCTCAAGGCATTGGAGTACTGCCACTCCAACGGCATCATGCATCGGGACGTGAAGCCCCACAACGTCATGATCAACCACGAGCGGCGCCAGCTCCGGCTCATTGACTGGGGCCTGGCCGAGTTCTACCATCCAGGTAGGGAATATAATGTGCGCGTAGCCTCGAGATATTTCAAAGGACCGGAGCTGCTGGTGGACTTCCAAGAGTACGACTACTCGTTGGACATGTGGAGTCTGGGTTGCATGCTCGCGGGCATGGTTTTCAGGAAAGAGCCCTTCTTCCACGGGCACAACAACTACGACCAGCTGGTGAAGATCGCCAAGGTGCTGGGCACGGACGATCTCTTCGCCTATTTGGAGAAGTACGACCTGGAGCTGGACCCCCAATTCGACGGCATTCTCGGCCGGCACTCGAAGAAGCCGTGGCAGAAGT
>Ga0102934_1000015_pt1 | contig 90461 bp, 91 predicted proteins | sample SalPonR2_A_D1_MG_FD_78175 | JGI IMG/M metagenome (GOLD analysis project Ga0102934, IMG submission 78175) | Salt pond soil microbial communities from South San Francisco under conditions of wetland restoration - Salt Pond MetaG R2_A_D1_MG | ecosystem: Environmental > Aquatic > Marine > Intertidal... | reverse complement strand
CCCTGTCGCCAAGAGCGACCTTCTGAGACGGGTACGAGAAGGAAGGCTGTTCTAGTTCCTGAAAAGTAAAAGTAGGTAGGGCGACAGATTTTTTGAAATTTCAAATGTTCGCCGTTTCAGGTCAAGATAGACTCTTGAAATAGGTCGATTAAAAAGTCATTAGCTGTCATTTCCGGAACAAATATTGGAAGATATAAATGACATGGAAGTAAAAATTCATCTTTATTTCCTCAGTCAGCTGTAACATCCAAGCAAAAAGCTGTTTGTTGGCGTTAAATGGTAACCGAATGACAGGTTTATTCTATCAATCGTCATGCTTTATGAACGCTTTCCCGCTCTTTGACTTTACGTATACGGCATGGCCGCGCTAAAAGCATCTAAAGGTCCATAGTTGTCGTACTTTCACCCCCTTCGAACCTCTTGTCCTACGGCGGGTCCCGTTGGCCTGTGAAATATGTTACACTTGGTTATGATTTGACAAAAATCCGGAGCTCAACATTCTCAAGCAAGCCTCATTCCTTATCTTGTGAATAGAAGATAAAGATAAAGCAAAGTACAAGTTTGGTCACGAATTATAGTGCTTATTTGTTGCTTTTAAGGATTGCTTTGAGTCCTTTCATTCGAAAGATGAAGTTTTGCGTGTAGTAATCATTATTTTCAGAGACGGGTGCACATTTATCCACATGAATTAATTGCTTTCCATACGAAAGTTATCCTAGCAGCAATGTCATCTGCTCATTTGGCTGTTGAGTCGACGGCGCAACAGTCATTTTGATATGGTACTCGACAGTCCTACAGCACGTTAGTTGGCAGGTCGCCACGTCAGCGAATAAAGCATGCCTTACAATGAAAAGGGTTCGATCTGTAAGACTCTCCAGGTGCTCATCACTGTGAAAGACATAAACGAATGTCCTATCATTAAAAAGGGCGAATCAATGCCCTGATTCCGTGAAGCATGTCTGATACGGTCGAAGAGGGAAACAGCCATGTTGTTCGGTCAAAAATATTGCGCGAAGGCTCATCGGCTTCTCTGTCAAGCGCCCAAGCCCTCCGCTCTCCGTTTTTATTCCATCGATTATTTGTCTTCAAATTCTGAAAAATTTACCAAAAAACATATTCTATGCTTAACCATCACTAGTAGGAACTCGCGTTGTCATGGGGGATGACGAGGTATCCACAGTCAAAACAGCAGCTCAATGGTACGTCGATCACCTGCATACTGTTGGCGGTGCCCTTTCCTCCCTCCTCGGTGTACACCCTCTCCTGCGTCTGCCACTGGGTCCCTCTTTTTCACGACAACCCTGCAAGTTTATCCTGAGGATGGTGTCGATGTGTCACAAGGAAATATGCATTTCTTGCAAAGTGGTCAGGAGGCATTTCCTGCCCTCAGCTACCTCCTCGCACACAATTCTGCGTCTACTTCTGACTCTCTTTCCCCGCTACCGATTTACAGGAAAGACGAAGGCAATGAACTCTATAAAAAGGGGGATTATCGTGCTGCCATCGATGCATACAGTCTTGCTATCGCAATGTCACCTGACGAAGCGTCTTTTTACGGCAATCGGGCAGCGGCGCACATGATGATATTGGCATATGAAGCTGCTATTGACGACTGCAACAAAGCCTTGGCATTGAGCCCAAATATGGTCAAAGCCTATTTTAGGAAAGGAAAAGCTCTGGCAACGCTAGGTGAGAAGCGGAGGGTTTAATCGAAATGCAAAGAGGCGGACTTTGACCTTCCTTCTCTGCCGGCGCCTATGGCTACGTCTCCTCTTCATCCTTTTCCTGCCTGTCTCATGTTTCTCCAGGCAAATTCGACGAGGCAATGACCGCCTACCATCAAGGGCTGCAACAGGACCCGAACAACGCGCAGGGGCACGCTGAAAAAGCCGAGGTGGAGGCTGTCATGAAAGCGGGCGCCAAGGCTACCGAGCTCCTGCAGGAAACCCGAGGACCTGGCAGCTCCACCCTCCAAAACGGCCAGAATGGTGGAGCGGTCCACAAGCGTAACTTTGTTCGGGCGAACGCCTTGGTGGATCAATGTTTGAGCCTGGCCTCTGCCTCCCCGCAGGTCCGTCTCCTCAAATTGGAGTGCCAAGTAGGTCTTGGCCAGTACGAGGAAGCCTTCGCGGGCAGTAACCACCTCCTTCGCCTGTCGCCCTCCCTCGCCCCCTTGCTGTACCTGCGGGCGGTGTGCCTCTACCATCTGGGCAATTTCGAGGGCGCCCTCAAACATCTGCAGCAGGCGGTGCGGTCCGACCCCGACAACCACGCCTACGTATCGCTCTTGAAAAAAGTCCGGGCCTTGGACGCGAAAAAGAAAGAGGGGGACACCTGCTTCACCCAAGGCCAGTACCAGCCGGCCATCGACGCCTGGACGGAGGCCTTGGCGGTGGACCCTAGCCAGAAAGCAGTGAATGCCAAAATGTTCAACAACCGGGCGACGGCCTACGCGAAGATGAGGAAGCACACGGAAGCGGTGGCGGACTGCAAACGGGCCTTGGCCCTGGACCCTCAGTATTTGAAAGCCCTGAAACGAAAGGCGGAGTCCTTGTATGCCCTGGGGGGGGAGGAGAACCTGGAGCAGTGCCTAAGAGACTACGAGGCTGCGGCACGTTTGGCCCCCGCTTCGGAGGAGCGGGAATACGCCCGGAAAATGCACCAGGTGAAAGTAGCCTTAAAGCGAGCAAAACGCAAGGACTTGTATAGGATCCTGGGCCTGAGCACAGATGCGACCGAGGACGAGATCCGCAAGGCGTACCGAAAATTGGCGTTGAAACACCATCCAGACCGGCACACGAACAGCAGCGAGGAGGCCAAGGCGGCGGCCGAGAAAGCGTTCAAGGACGTGGCGGAGGCCTACGAGGTGTTGAGCGACAAGGAGAAGAGGTCGCGGTACGACAGTGGGACGGACGTGGAGGATTTGGACAACCCGCAGGCCCAGGCCGGGTCGCACGCCGGCGGCTTCGGGGGGTTTGGGGGCCGAGGGGGGATCGACCCTAACGTGCTCTTTCAAATGTTCATGCAGCAGCAGGCGATGGGGGGAGGGAGAGGGGGGGGAGGGCGAGGAGGCTTTCATTTCTAGGAGCGAGAAAAGGCCTCGGGGTTTCCGCCACTGGGAATGGAGGTGGGGGTGGGGACTGTAGGAGAGACACGACCACTGGAAAGCGACATTAAACGACTTCTCTCACTCAACGCTTCCGTGCGAGCAGCGAAGGCACTTTCACAGTGTGCTGTTCATTCTTGATTTTAACGCGTGACCACTCGCTTCCCGCCTAAACAATTTCAATCAGATTTCGCTTCTCTTTCCTTAAACTTCTCTTCCATGAGCCCAGTCATTGCTACTGGCTACCGTCAACTCCCACACATCCAAAACCCTGCATCTCGCCTTGATACTCCTATTCCGAGCTGATGCCAACCCCTGACCGCTTTTGCCCCAACATATATGTCGACTCCATCGCAGCAGCGATCCGCCTGCAAGCTGGCCCCGTGCCGCACATCCGAGAGGAGTTCTTGCCTAGATGGAGGAGCTGCGCGGCCGTGGGCCCACCGGCACCGCCGTCAAGTACTCAAAGCGATGGCCTCGGACAGAGGCTTCCTCGTACAAGAAATTTCCCACCGGGTTTCGACAATCGTGGTGGCTTTTCCCGCCCCCGCTTCCCCCTCCTTTCCCCCTTTTTCCAGCACAGCACCCGCAGACGTCCGCGTGGCAAGGAACGCCTGCTATGAAGCATTCACACGCATCTGGGCCTTCCCCACCGCTGCACAGCTTCTCCTTCTGCAGCGCTTCTTTGAGCATCTCCAACAGCCTGGCTTTATCGGTCCCAGGGGCGCTCAGGTGCCGGCGGTGGAGCTCCTCCTTCAGTTTCTTCAAAGACAGCTTCTCCGGCGCCTTGGCCGTGTGGTGACAGCTGCATCCAATCTGCTTCCGCGACGCCCGCAATTCGTCCAGTTCCCGACTCCGCGCTTCTTCCTGCTCTTCCCATGCCTGGTACCGGCTGAGATAGAGGGATGCCGCCAGGGTGGTTTTCCTGGGGGAACCGCAGGGACTGCTGCTCAACGAGTCCGAGCTGACCTCTTTCCCGCCTCCGGACCCTTCCTCCCCCATGCTTTCCAAAGCCTGGAGCAGGGTAAGTTTCCGCCTGCGTTCCTCCATGGGCCCAAACAACGGGTTACGCTCTTCCGGAGCCTTATAGTCGTACTGCCGGCTTTCCAACCCTCCCTCTCCACACCCCACCGTTTTCCGCAACCGCTTCGGGAGCTCCTGCCACCGCCGCTCCAGTTCCTTTTGTCTTTGTCGCTCGTATGCGTCCACGGAGATTTGTGAGGGCGGTTGTCCGTCCTCAGCGCCAAGTCCCAGGGGCCAGGCTCCTCGGACGGGGACGCTGTGGGGGGATGGCATCCGGAAATACCGACGCACTACTACCTGGCCCCATTCCACCCTTTTCTTGCCCGCGGCTTTGTGCTTGGCAGCAACTTCGGTTGAGGAAGAGGAGGAGGAGGCAGCGGCGCAGGGTAAGGGGCTGGCGATGGACCCATTCGCCGTCGCCGTCGCCGCGAGCGCCGCCGCCGATAGCACGCCCTTGCCACTGCGGTCGACAAGGCTACAGCTGTCGCTGCTCCTGTTCCGTCCGTGCTCTCCGATCCTGGGCAAGGGATGAAGGGGGCCGGTGTGGAGTAGCCTAGAAGTCGGGATATCCGCGGGGCACGCGGGCAATGACGAGGCCAGCTCTTCTTCCTTGGTCTGGGAGCTGCTGCAGCCATGCCCAATGGCCACGCCTGCGCCCCCTCTTCCCAGCTTGGGCCCTTTCTTCCTGCTGTTTCGGTTCTTCTTTTTGCTTCCGCTTCCATGCCGGCCGCCCGTCCTGCTCGCCACGGTCCCTTGGATCCATTCATCCTCCTCCTTCTCCTCCTCCTCCACACCCTCATCGCACTCTCTGCGCGCTTCTCTGAAAACATGAGCCTTCCTAGTTTTCCTGTTTGCATCCCACCGCTCTCTCCGCGCATCCTCCGTCTCATGCTCGCTCTCGGAGGAGAGAGAGTACGACGACGAGGGCGAAGACGGCGTTGAGGGCACAGACGAGGGCGAGGAGGGGAAACGGTCTTCATCCGCTAACATGGCCTTACGCAGCGCACAGTCTTCCGAGACGTCATTACCCATATTCCTGCACCCGCCTCTCTTCTTCTTCTTGTTTTGCTCGTCCGTGTTGCTGACTGTTGACGTGGGGATGGCAAAGGAGGAAGGGAGGCGATGGAGTATCCCATGCACCCACCGTGTGCGGCCCGACGCTGTTCGGATCAAGCGTACGTTCGCGTTTCGTTCCTCACGAAGCACGACGATACCGCGCGCCGACGGCGTGGAGAGGTGGTCCGGAGGGCGGGACGGGAGCGGCGTAGTTGTAAATGAAGTAGCGGGGGGCGGCAGTTGTTGTACGTCGGTCACAGCCCAATCTTGGCCTCTTTATTTCCGTCCACAAAATGAGCAAAAGAACTCCTTTGTGAGCGAGTGGCCTGTGTAATGTGGTAACGCAAGACGTCGTGAAGGCCCCATTAAGCGGACAGCGAGAGGCAAAGAGTATACAAAGTCAAAAATCGGCGGGGGGGCCGGGCGAGTTCTTGTTCGGAAGTCTGTGCAAGATGAAGATGAAAAATGCAGCCACACGCCAGTGCACGCGTCTTTGAATTATTAAACCGCGGGCCTTGAGACCAGATACCCACAGTAGGCGCCTCTTTGCTGTCACATGCCCTCTTTTTCACAGATTGTCCAAGAAGCGACGGCCTTCATGGCGTGGTTGCAGTCATTTTGACACCAGGGTATACACACGAAGAAAGCCCCTCCCAACTTGTCCGGGAACCGCTCCTCACGCAAATGGTTGTATCCCAAGATGTAACCAGACGCCGACGTCGACCACATTGGGGTGGTTTTGTATTTGTGCTAGGAATGACAGCTTCAGTGGCCACGGCATGGCAACCTTTATCCATGACGAAATCACAAGGCCTGCACGCCATGCCATGCGGGCCCCTGTCCGCTTCATCCTTCACAGGTGCGTTTTGCCACTGCGAACACTGTATCGTTTTATCTTGTCCTTGACACATTGCGCTGCTAGATAATACAGAAAGTGTACGTTTGCGGGTGGAAATTCAAGCATTTTTTTCGCTGAATAAAGCTTTTTTTTTGTTTTGGCACCCCGTTATCCGGATGGCAACCTCAATTTGCAGGCGTACGACACCAAAGCGCCTTTCCATCGGCAAGTACAGCCATCTTGCCGATGAGGAAGCAATATTCACGGTCTTGCGCCCTCAAGATGCACATCGGGCCTCACAGCCATGGCCACGAGCCTCCTCACCAGCACCCCGACGGCCATCCCCCTTTGGCGCACATGACGGGCGTGAGAGGCTTTGTCCTGTACATCATCTCCGTCTTGAAACAAAAAAAACAGACGATCGCAGGCGTCTTGTTGGGAGCCGTGGCGGTGGTGGCGGTCAGGTCCTATCAAGGTGTACGCCGGTTCTCTGGTGCAGACGTGGGCATGCTGGGGTTGATCGCAACCTTCGTGCTTGCCGTGGAAAGCACCAAGTCCTATCTGAACACACTCAGAGAAAACATCGCCCAGATCGCCGCCGCATGGCGCGCGCACCGTTCCCTGCGCTTGCTGCACAGTGAACGGCCGCTGGCCACAGGTGGCCCCGCTGTCTCCCAATTGGCAGCCGGGGCGGCGGAGAGCGACCGGGTCACCTGGCTGGGGATATACGCGAATCTGGGCCTCTTCGCCATCAAAGCCACGGCGGGTGTGCTAGGTAGGTCGGCCGCCATGGTTGCGGACGCCGGCCACACCCTCTCCGACCTGGTTTCGGACATGGTCACCTTGTGGGCAGTCCGGATGAGCGCCCTGCCCCCCGACGACGACCATCCCTACGGCCACGGCCGCTTTGAAGCCGTCGGTTCCCTGGGCGTGTCCGCCTTGCTCCTGCTCACCGCCTGGCACATCGCGGCGCACGCCTATGACAAGCTTCAGTGCACCCTGGCCCTCCCCTCACTCGGGCCTTTGCCATTCTCCCCCTTCTCCCTCTCGGCACTCCGAAGCAGCGTGCCCTGGATGCAAGGATTGCTTGCACGCGGGGGGCACATGGCTGCGAGCGTGGGAGCGTCCTGCGAGGCTGCGCCTTCGGCCCTGGCGGTGGTGGCGGCCACGGCCTCCATCGTGGTCAAAGAGCTTCTGTATCAGATCACAGCCAGCGTGGGCATCAAGCACAACAGTCAGGTGGTCCTTGCCAATGCCTGGCACCACAGATCGGACGCGATTTCCTCCATCATGGCACTGGGAGGGATCGTGGCCGCTCGGGCGGGATTGGCAGCCTTGGACCCCATTGCCGGTGAGGCGGGTTAAGCATTTGAAGACGGGGTTCTGTAGGGCGGTGGGATTGTCTCTTTGTTGCAGGGCATACATATGGGCATATATATATCGGTGACAGGGCCATGATTTGTGCGTCACGACTTTTGCGTGCTTTTATGTGTCATCTCTGCTCTTCGTCTTCCCCTTGCGTTGCCAGGGACCTCCCGCCTCCTCACCCTGTCCCCGTCCGTCCGCGCCCTTTCTTGCAGGCATTCTCGTCACCGCCATGATAGGGCTCACGGGGATGCAGATCTTCCTGGACAGCATGAACCAACTCACCGACACGGTGGAGAGCGACGCTATTCCCGGCATCCGCCGGGTGGCGGCGTCGGTGGAGGGAGTGCGCGACACGTCGGACGTCCGGGCCCGTCGCATGGGCCCGCAGCTCCTTGTCGATCTGCGCATCCTGGTCGACAGCCAGATTTCCGCCTCGGCGGCGCAACAGGTTGCCGATCAAGTCCGCTGGCGGGTGCGGCGAGACTTTCCCAACGTGTCAGAGGTACTCGTCCACACGGTCACTGAGCCCTTGCCCTGTCCTTTAGCGATGGAGCTTCGTCAGCCCACCGACATCGAAGCTGACGTCCGGGCTGCCTTGGGCCCAGATTGGGCCCAACAGGAGCCTTTGGTGCTGGCGGTTAGGAAAGTGATGGTGCACTATGTGTCCATGGCGCCGACCGTGGACGTCTTGTTGCAGATCGATCCGGACTTGAGCGTGCGAGAGGCGGGAGAGGTCGCTCGAAGGGTGCAGAAATTGTTGGAAGGCATCAAAGACGTGACCAAGGCCGAGGTTCACTTGGATCTGACAAGCACTGGCTCCCCCGCGACTGCAGTGCTGCACTCTCCGTCTCCAACGGGGGGTTGAAATTACGGGACGTTGTCCTTTTCACGACTGCAGTATATCTTCGAGCATTTACTAGGAAATTTCTTTCTGTAATACCTGATGTTTGTAAATTGGCTTTCTGGGGCATAGAACCAGCTTTTATCATTCAAATTGAAACATGGAGAAATTATTGACTTTGTCCATGCCATTTGCGGGAGGCAAGGGGGCGAACATGGGAGAACCAAAATTGAAAGCGACATTGGCCTGGGCCTTTTCCCTTAAAAAGTTAATTCATTTCTTGTTTCTTACATTTACATCATTTTGTGGTCTGTCTGCCATTCAAAGTGCCCTTCCCTTCTTTTCTTTGAAGCTAAACTGAAAACCTGCTCATTGCACCATCCTACTAGCAGGACAACTGCGTGCTTCTCCCTTCTCCTCCCACTTCCTCTTCCCACGATCGTGGATCGTCCATGTATCGGTGAATAAGCTCTGTGAGCCTCCGAACATGTTGAAGGGAGGCTGCGCCCTTCAAGAGCTGTGCGTGGAGGGACAAGGTCAGTGCTGGGACCAAGACCACGTCACGATGCCGCTGCAGATGGTCGCGTGATTCACTTCCAACCTTTGGTACGTTCCTGATGGCTCCAATCGTCAAAACCAAGGGGGTCAGGAAGGATGCGCTCGGAGTGGGCGCGGGGAACACTTCAAAGTCGGCTTCGCATGTAGACTCCCTGCTCGACGTAATCGCTGGAGAGGTCAAAATGACGCATTCGCCTTGGGGAAACGCCCGCACACCCAACCAAGACAGGCTTAGCCCCAACCCCGCTCCTAGAAAAGCGAAACAGGCGTCAAGGGAAGGGGCGAGGATCCTCGGACACCACCGCAGGATCAGCAGGCGTCGGTTGTAATGCACATCGCGGCCGCTGTTCAGCGCTTGAGTCTTGAGAGAAAGCGCGCGGGAGATCTCCACGACGGATTTCTGATCCACTTCCCGGACTTTCAACAGGGCAAATGTCCCGTCCCGCAAGCGAAGCTCGCATGACACGTTGGCGGTGGGAGAAGGCAGGAATCTTCCGAGCACCTGATGGCCATTCAATTCAGGGACCTGGCGCAAAGCCAAGGCAACCGCACGCATGGCAACGTGCAGGACCGTGATCCCCGATCCCCTCGTATCTCGGTGTTGCGCGTCGATGTACCGTTTTAATTTCCGGATCTCTACGTGAAAACGGACGTGCACCCGTTGTTTGATCCCGTCGTGGCCCCATTCGGTCAAACGGGGGGCGACGCGCCCATCCCCCCCTCCTAGCACGCGACCCGCCCCCAAGGCGTGTAGGCTCATCAGGTAACGAACTACCAGGACGACACCGGCCACGAAGCCAAGGCCTCGATAAGGCTTGATCCCTTCGGCCAAAGCTTCCCATGCACCCAAGCCCCACAGGGGGCCAAGCAGAGGGAGAAAGGCTGTACTGTTGACAAGGTGGTAGCAAACCACTGGGAGCAGCAAGAGAGCAATTTGCCATGTGGGACTCATGCCTACCAGGCTCCATTCGCGGGAAGACTGCAATGGAGGGACCTGCGAGAATTTCCCGTCCACTTGCGGGGAACCCCCAGACCGCGCGGGGGCGGGCCTCTCTGCCGTGTCCACCAAGGTTGTTGGGGTGGTGCCTCGGAAAATGATGGAAGGAGATCCGTTCATGCGCCTAGCCAGGCTGCTCGACACTCTTCCAGACTTGGGACTGGCGCACGGAGTGATGTATCCACCGGTGCTGTTGCCGTGTCGTTCCCCGACTCCAAAAGCCGAGTCTCGGTAGGGAGTAGGGGGTTGCCTGGTCGATGCAGGAGACGAGGGAACGCTCGGTGCCACGCCTCGTAGCTCTTCCTCGTCTTCCTCCTCCTCTCCTTCCTTTCTTTCCGCGTGCATGCGACTGGTGGGCGTGCCCGTGACACCCTGTCCCTGGACGGACGACTCGCGACGCAATTTCGACGAAGCCACATGCCCCACGGCGTTCCCTCGATGGCGCGGGGGCCGTGCATGCGCTTGCCCAGACAAAGCAGTATAGGTGGAACGGGCAAGAGTGGCGGGTACTCCCGAGTGGACGATAGATTGCTGCTCAAGAGGGGTCATGGCATGGGAATGGAACGGTTCCGGGGAGGGCGCAAGCGTGTATCGAGGTTTGTCGAGTCCCTGCAGAGGTGGGACGGGAGGCGCTGAATTGGCCCGCATCAACGCCGGTCTTGCTGAGGCCGAAGCCGCCGCTTTCCCTCCTACCGGCACATAGGACTTGCCAACCGATGCGCTAGGTCCGTACGAGGAGGGTGGCCGACCCCCCCGCGCGGCGGCAGTGATCTTTTCCTCGGCGGCCGTGGGGAAAATGTGCATGCGATCCGGGATCAGGGTGGGGCTCCACCGGTTCCAAGTAAGGACAAGGGGTTCCAAGGCCGCATTGGAGATTTCGACACGGCCCAAGTCGGACCATCCGTCTTCCGCGCCCCCCGACCCGGCCCTCTCTCCGCCCCTGGCACGCCCGCTATTCCCTCCTTGCTTTTCCCCTCCTCCGCTCGCCCTCAGATATTCGTCCAAAAACTTACGAATGGAAGGGATGACAGACGCCTGCTTATCTGTCAGTTCTTTTCGGACCGCCTTGGTCATGATCCCCTGGATGTCCAGCGTGAACAAGCAAAACATGCGCGTGGCCCTGCCCCCCTCGATGGCATCCAGTACCCACTGCTCTTGTTGGTGCGCTCGGATGTAACCTTCCTCCTCGGGGTGGGAGGGGTCGTCCACCGCCACCACCACGATGCGCCCTACCACGTCCTCCACGACCCGCCAATGCACCAACTGACACAAATCGCGCGTGGGCATGGGGAACATGGCCTTCAAACGCTGATACGTCACCCAGGTGTGCACGTTGTAGAGGACGTCGTGCGTGGAAAATTCCGCCGCGCTGCACCAAATGTTCACAATGTCCAACGTGGTCAACGCCTTCAGAACAGCCGCGGGCGGGTGTCGAATCACCCCCTCCGAGCACACCTGCAAGACGCTCACATCCGTGGCATCCGTCTCATTCAAATAGGACCAATCCTTGGCGTTTTCGCCCGCCCCGCCCTCGGCATTCCGTTCCTCAAACACTTCCCACCCCTCCCCGCCCACTCCATTCCCTGTACCCCCGGCAACCCCGTTCCCGTCCTCCCCTGGATCGTGACCACACCCCTCCCCGTTACCCAGCGCAGCGCCCATGGACCTGCTCCGACGTCGGCCATCCACAAAGGGAAATAAGGCTTCCTTCTCAAGCGCGGCGCACACCGCATCCTCCACTTGGGCGGCAATGTGCGGTGCCAGGCTGCTTTGAACCTCCTTCATGGTCAAAGGCCGTTGGTGCGTGGCTTTTCGCGGAGGGGTCGTCACGTTCCGAAGGCTCTTGCCGCCCGCTCGACCCAGCGCCCGACCAGCGGAAGGGAAAGGAGCACTGCCCCGAGCCAATGCGAGGGACGCGCGCGTCTGGCTTTGAGTGCTGGTGCTGGACATGGCATCCAGTGCCAACAAGCGTCGGTTCAAATTATCCATCGCCGGTGCCACTTGCTGGTTGCTGTATATAGGGAGGTGGAAGGCATTGTCCGGGCGGGTCGCTCCCTTGGGAACGCCCCCACTTGCGCCCAACCCCCCTCCATGCACCCCCACATTGCCAGACTCCCGTCGAGAAAGCAGGGACGCCGAAAGGGTAGACGAAGGCTGCTGCTCGGCCAAAAATTTGCGCAAAGAGGCGATGATCAGAGGTTGTCCCTCCGAGACCATGTTCGAGACGGAATGCGGGAGGTTTCCTTTCAAATCCGTCTGCAGTAAAAAGCTCACGTGGGATTCCCGGGGCAAAGGCAGACAGGGGGTGTAGATCCCCGCCCCTTCCTCGCTTGAGGGGCGGAGGGTGCCGGGGTCCGCCGATGTGACGGGCCGGATCACCCATCCCGCCAACAAGCACTCAGCGCGCACACACCCAGCTTCCTCAGGATGCCGATCCTCGTCCCCCACCGCCACCACCACGATCGTCCCGTCGTCCTCCAGGACCTGCCAGTGCACCACATTGTACATGTCCCGAGCCGAGGTGGGCCAGACGGCTTGGTAGTGGTGGTAGTCCAACCAGGTGTGCGCGTTGTAGATTTTCATCCGGCGGCCAAAGCCAAAATGTGCGTCGTAGGCCTGGCGGAGACTCAGGTCCATGATGGTCAAGAGCACTGTGACCGGGTGCACAGGGATGCGTCCCTCCCCTCGAAAGGAGGTGACGGGACCCGGCTGCCGGAGCACGCGCACGCCCGACCGAGTGCCCACCTCCTCCCAACCCTCTTCCTCACCCGGCCCCGTGTTCGCCAACAGGGCTCGCATGCCTTCTTGGACCTTCTCCCTCAATTCTGGGGGTATCAGAGACAGGTTTCCCACCGGGGCACTCGCATCTGCCCCCGCCGCCTGCCTGCGGGCCGACACAAGCGAAGGCCCACCGCCCTCCCCTCCCTCAATCCCTTCCCTCCCTCCACCGGTGCCGTCCCCGGCCCCTGACCCCTCCGGATCCAGCCCATGCTCGCTGGATGAATGCAGTGAACCACGCTGCTGCTGCTGCTGCTGCCACAAGCGCGTTTCCACAGACGGTTTTCGGCGCAAAGACACACGCCGTGGCCCCGCCGCCGCCATCTTCAAGGCCTGCACCCACTCCTCCATCTCCCCCTGACTGGCAGCAGCCAGGTGGTAGGCTTGGTTGCTGTCCGGGTGGGTAATGGCGAAGGGGAAAAGCGGGATGCTTCGCCCTGTCCCTTCCTGCTTGGCTGTGGGCTCTTGCCCGTCCTGGAAGGGTTGGACGCGACATCCGTCCAAAATGAGGGTGCTTCGGGCCGTAGGGTCGTCCGCTTGCAGGTAGTACTTGAGCACTTTGCCTTGCAAGACAAAAAATCGCGGCCTCCAGCCTTTGAAGATGTCGCGCTGTTTGTACAGGACCCCTGTCCTGACGAGGGTTTCCTGGGAGGAAGAGAGACCGTCGCTGGAGTACAAGGCGGCGTTGCCCCCACTTGAGTCCATAAGGGCGGCGCCACCCGTGGCCAGCTCTTCTTCGATCAGGTCCATTTGATCGATGTAGGCGACCATGGCCTGCTCCCGTGTCATTCCATGCTTCTTTTTCCAAGCCATCCATTTCAAACGTTCGTCCCCCTGACTGGCGTTCGAACTGGGAGGGGGCTTGCTCGCCCGGCAATCTCCGGCAGTGGCCTGCATCAAGATGCCATAGAGAGCCACGCTTCTGTTACTGCTAAGTTGGCCTGTAGGGGTTGGTGTGGAGGGCCCAACGGAGACGAGAGCGTGGGAGGAGGAAAGCGCGCGAGGAGGGGAGCAAGGTATATGACATGACCGACACCAAAGGGAATGACCCCCCCGTCCTCCATGATCCCTCCCGCACATGCATGCATGCCATGCACCCCACGGGATCCATTGCCGACCCAAGGATTGATGGGAGACATGTGTTTCCCCCCGCCCCTCCACCCCACCTCATCTATCGCCCCCCTGCCCACGTACCACCCCGCTCCAACTCCTGGGCCCGCAGTACCGCCAATTGAAAGTTGCTCGAGACGGCGGACAGCCGAGCTGAGCGGTCTGAGTCAGTCATGCTTCTCTGGCCCCCAGCTGCCTTGTCTGAAGCTACGGCAGCTGAGACCCCTCCACCCTGTCTGTTGCAAAACGCACGTTCCTGCCTCTTCAATAGGAGTCCCTCGAAAGGTGTGCCAGCTCTCACGGTGCAGTCATGGTTTAGTCTCTCCTATGTGTGGTGGTGTGGAGATAGTGACGAATGAATCGCACTCCTTCGAGCTATCGGGACTTGACCTATGTATTTCAGGGTTTGATGAGACGCGTCCCGTCCTCGCCCATGTCGCTCAAGTCCGTTTCCCGCGCCCAAAGCCTTTGGTGGTCAAATAAACGAAAAAGGAGACACTGCCAGGTTTCAGGCCAAGGCAATGGTGCAAAGGAGCATCTTGGCTGGCCCGAGGGAGGCAGTGATTCGTAGTGAACAAGGGACCAAGAAAGTCAAATTTATGCAGGTCATGGATGGGTTCCTGATGGCTGAATGCGGAGGAGGCGCAACTCGCCTCAGCGAAGCAACTGACCTCAAACTTGCCACACATACCCGCGTGACCGACAATGTGTGGTTGATATTTGGTTGTCGTCAGGCCATGCCGGTCTGTCTTACAGGTTTTTTTCTAATCTTTTATGTCTTCTGCTGGACTGGCATGTGATTGCCTTCCACCACACATAAGGAAACGATCGCCTTTCCCCGCAACCAAGGAGAAAATCATGTGGTACTAGTCGTTGTACATGAGTGTGCTTTCTTCACGTATTATCAACGAGTCTTATTGATATTTCTACAAATCCATGCTTGGTGCGCGCGAATCGATACATTCCCACCTCCCGCCTATGCATTGCTATCCCCTCATGTTTTACCTTGCCCCTACTCGTCACGTTGAGTTCTGCCAAGAAGCAAAGGGCCAACGGGCATGCACATCCCGCCCTTCCACGACATCCGAATAACCCAATCGGAGCTTCTCTATCGCCGCCCAAGCTACCATCACACCGTTGTCAGTGCACAACCGGGGGGGGGGCACTACTAGCTCCCAGGGCGGGAGGGGGGCTTCCACCTCCATGGTCCCACCACCTTTGTTCTCGCTGTTTGCCTCATCCCATATTCTTTCCTGTTCCTTTTCCAGCCTCCTGGCCAAGCTTCTTTTCTCACACAAAACCTGCAGGCGGGCCCGGATCGCCTGATTGGATGCCACCCCACCCACCACAGCCAACGTGTGGACCCCGCGGCGCTCACTCTCCTTCATGGCCAGGGTCAACCGCTCCTCCAAATGCTGGATCGCCACGTGCTGGAACGAAGCGGCCAAATCTGCTTTTGTCTTGGGGTCGAAGTCCTCCTCCTCTCCCAGATTTAGCGCCTCTTTCAGGCGTGTCACCGCCATCCGAAACGCGTTCTTTAACCCGGCGTAGGAAAAATTCAAATTCTTCTTCCCCCGCATCGGGACGGGCAGCACCACCGCCTTGGGATTTCCTTTTCGGGCGAGTCTTTCCATGGCCGGGCCCCCCGCGGCGCCCGTTCCGATCTTCAAAAGGCGGGCTGCCTTGTCGTAGGCCTCGCCCAGTGCGTCATCCAGGGTCCCGCCCAAGGTGCGATAGCGACCCACCCCCCAACATTCCAGAAGCATGCAGTGGCCTCCCGACACAAGGAGGGCAAGAAAAGGGAAGCGGGCTTGCGGGGGGATGGGGGACGATGCACTGGTCCCGGCAGCCTCCTCCTTCGGTTCCCGTGAATCGAGAGGTTGCCCGAAGCGTGCCATCAGACAATGCGCTTCCAAGTGGTGTACAGCCACGAAAGGTTTGTGGAAGGTCGTCGCCAAGGCTTTGGCGGTCTCAGTGCCAACCCTCAGGCAAATTTCCAGGCCCGGTCCTACCGTTACCCCGACCGCACCGACCTCCGCCACAGAAGCCATCCCGGCCTTCTTTAAGGCTTCCTCGACCATGCTGTCGATGACCGAGGCATGGGCATCCCGCGCCAGGCCTGGCACCACCCCGCCCCATTGCTCATGGATTTTGTATTGCGAAGCCAGTGCCTCCCCCAAGATGACCCCGTCGGAACGGACGACGGCCACGCCCGTATCGTCGCAACTGGTTTCGATCCCAAGCACCGTGAATACAGGATCTTCCGGACTGGTTGTGGGTAATCCCGAGGCGGCTTGGACAAAATTATCCGCGGAGAAGGATGGGTATTGTCCCGTGTCGGTGCCTTTGGCCATCCCCACGAAGTCTCGGGAGGCTTTGGAAGCCCCGGACCCAGTGGGGCGTCGACGTCGACGGGTACTAGAGGTGGCGGAAGCAGGGGCTTGGCTTGTCCCTGTAGACGTTTGTCCGTCAGGGTTGACAGCTGAATGAGTAGCGGGATCCATACCCGCCTTGGCAGCCGTAGGAGTGGTAGGAAAGAAAGCTTTGCGGGTCAGTGACCATGATATCCTCTTGGTGCTTGCCTCCATCCAGCCAAGCCCAGGCCTTGCCAGCTGAAATGCTGAGATTCGCGATAACATGATGACATAGACGGCCTTCAGGGCTTTTTTCCATCTAACGGTCAGTATGAGCATCTACACCGAAGAATATATTGTGCTGCTATAGATAGAGTGCGAAACCCGTACGTCTGGGCACGGTTATAGCACCACCTACCAAGAGGTTAACCTTCGTGATCCGTGGTAAAACTGCCCCGATGGGAAATCAAGTCGTCCACGCAGACCCTTCAGGATCTATGTAGGTGTACAAATATGTATGAGAGGAAGTACAAATAAGTACACGTAAGCCGGGTAAAATCATCGCAAGTCTGGAGGACGCCGAAGCCGTTGCTTCCTCTCAGTCAAGTGCAACGAGAAGGGGAAACGAGCTTTATCTTTACTACGTCAGCATTTTATGCCATTTGCTTACATAAATGTGATAGTAAAGAGCTCGTTGTTATTTTTCCAAAGCCATGTACATTTATTAGCACTGCTTTTGTGGGAAGGGTTGAATGCGAGGGTAGCTGCGCTCGTCACAACAGCCAAGGCTCTTACTGACTACGAGATGGATTGTGCCGATTGAAACTTGTGCACAAGTACACGCTTCTTCGTGGTGGATGATACATTATATGCGAATCTGCAGGGTTGCAAGTAGATTAAGGAAGAACGTGTGATAATCATAACCTTCCTATTTTTTTTAATGCTTTTAAAATGTTGTCAAAGAGCAAGTTGAAGGTAATCAACCCCGGACACCCCATCAACTGATCAAACCACGATCAACCACGCACACACAGTGTGTTGAACGCTACACAGTTAATGAACACCGTGCAAAGGTACGTGACCCTTTGTGCGTCTTGTCCCCCGGTTGTTTTCTAATTCAAAGCTGTCCAAACCCGTCATTGCCGGCCTCTGTCATCCAACCTCCCATATACTCTCCTTAGTGTCAATGCCGGGTGGGCGGCTTTCGCCTTTGCAACATTAAGTGGGGCCTATATGGGATGGCGACGCTTCTTGAAGGAAGATGCTGAGCGGAAAGTGGAGTGGGAGCGTATCCAGGTTCTCGAAAACGAAAAGCTTCGAAGGGAGGCCGAAGCCCTTGCAAAACTGGCGTCAGAACGAAAAGCAGCACGGCAACGGGAGCAAAGTGCCAAGCCAATAAAAAGCCGGCCTTCACGAAAGCCTTTATCAGAAACCGTGGGTATTTCCGCATCGAGTACTCCAGCACCAGCTGCCCCTGTCCCCCTTTCCACGTCTCTCCGGCACCGGATCACGGCGAAGATCCTCCAAAGTGAGGAGGAGGAGGTTCATGGGGCAGAGGATGATATGGCAACCGCGCGCAACCCGTCTTTCCATGCGAAACTGGTCGAAAATGATGCCAGTGGCTGGGGAGAGGCCAGAGTTGTCACGATCACGGAGCAACCGCCAGCTGCATTTATTGTAAATCAAGGTACAGGGGGAAGCGATAAAATCGAACCATAAAAATGAAAGGAAGCGCTCGCCGCGGCCAATAACAAAAGCAAGACATGACATGCACCAGATTCTTCTTTGTTGGTGAACGTTGCTCCTCTCTCGCAGCATCTCCCCTCTTGGCGCCCGTGTGTCTGTTGCTTTCTCACACCCACCCGTCCCCACATCACAATGCCCGTCTTGCCCACATGGTACCGTGTTCTCTCGCCGCTAGTCTTTGTACTTGTAAAATTTTCACACCTGCCTCCGTCCCCTTACTCCCTTCGCCTCCCTCTTCTCGTTGCAGGTCGCCCCATCTAGTCCTTTGACGCCCATGCAGTGATGCCTCCGGCACCATTTCCCCTCCACATCCATCGCTCGGACGCAATATGGGCCCCTGTCTCCCGTTCTACACGTCAAAACCAACGTTCTTCTTGCCCTATGCCTTTCAGCGTTGCCTTTTCCTCTCTACTCTTCCCTTCTTCCCAATCAGCAAGCAGCCCCGTTGGGCTCACAGCACTTCGGCCGACCCCAAGGCAGAGCTTCCCCCTGCCCCGCGGACGCCACTCTCCGTCCCATCCACCTCCAGCCCTTGGTTGTGCACCGCTGCCCGTCGACGCCGCCGGCGCGTCACCGCCACCGCGGCGGCAATCCCCACCAGGGCCACGAGCGAGATGATTCCTCCCGCTAGAAGGGCTGCCTTGGGGGAGCGATGCCTTGTGTTTTTGCTCGCCTCCGGGCCCATGGGCGCCGGGGCACGCACTGCCACCGACGGATGGTCCATGCCCGGAGCCGATGGCACGAGCGGGGGGCGGGGTGAGGTGGAGGAGGGAGAGGGGGAGGACTGGGAGGAGGGAGGGAGGCTGGGAGCGCGTGGAGGGGGTGGAACGTGAGGGTCGCTGTTCTCGGCAGGGGAGGTGCTGACGTTGGCCTGGGGCGTGACTACGGAGGGAAGGGGCGACGATGGGGTGTCAGGGCGGGAGGGCAAGGTGGACGGGAGGGAGGGCGTGGTCGAGGGGCGGAGGGAGGACGTGGTGTTGGCGGTGCTGGTCCGGGTCCCGTCCCCCGAGACGATGGTGGAAGGCAGACCCAAGCCGTAGTAGAGGGTAAAGGAGATACAACCCGTGCCAGGCGTCCCGGCCACGACGGGGTCCATGGCGGGGCTTTCGCACAAGACCTGTCGACGACCGGAGGGCGGCCACGGCCCCATCAGGCGCAAAGGCCCCAGACATGCCTCGTCCCCGAAGTAGTCTTGATCGCGCACTCGGAAGGTGAGTTTGGTGTTAGACTCTACGCACCCGAACTCTAGAACTTGGTTCCAGCTGGGAGAAGCTTCGTTGTCAACGGTCCTTGTCACTTTGGAGACAGCGAGGCGGTCTGCGCGGGGGAGAGGGGAGGGAGGGAAGTAAAACTAATCAAAGGGATTGCAGCATTGCGAGAAATCCTCCACCAAAAGCTAAAATGGATGAACGAAATCATTCAATCGAATACTTAAGTTTAAAAAGTGACAACGAGCGCGTACGATTACACATCGACAAGGGAAGAATGCGATGGATAGATTCTGTCTCCAGCTTCCTCACGGCACAAAGGGCATCCCAAGACACCCCTGCCGTCATTTCACGCACCTTGACCGACACTAACAATTGCGTAAGGATCCACATTGTCGAAATAGTCCGTGCATGCCGTCAATTTATCAGTGCCGTGCACTTGGATATATAGCCGGGTTTCGCCCAACCCACATCCAGAGAGAGGCTGCGCGCCCGTGGACGAAGTCAGCAATGCAACGACACAAAACACTCTCCCAAGAACCACATGAGTGTTGCGATGCATGGTTGGCCTATCTCGTAGTAACCGTGCCCTGAATGGTGAGAATGTAGGGATTTTTTTAGAAAAAGGGAGGTGACCAACTTGATGAAGCAGGGCTGTTCTGCTTGATCTTGTAGTTTGATGCATTGAAAATTCCACAAACCATGCACTGAAAAAGCTTTGTCCTGGAAGAGTCATCTTAAAAGCTCATTGACTTTGCAGTATGCATGGCACGTGTCCTGACGCAATCCCTTTGCGAGTGAAAGCCGCGCTAACATCGCGTGTGCCCGAATGTTGTGTGCTGCATGATATCTCTCTCATCATCGGATCGGAAGATATCTTTTCCCGAAGCAACCTTTTCCTCCACCAAGTCACCAATTCCATCGTCCCACGTCGTCCATTCGACATCAAAAGATGTTGCGTTGGAAAACAAAGAGTAGTCAATTCATGGCATGCAAGCAAGGGTCGTTCTAACACGTGGATATGGCCTTGTGGTGTGCTGGAACTTGAGACATACCGATCAGTGCTAACTATTCCCGGCTAGAAGCGAGTAGTACGTTGTCGCTGGCGTCAAATTTCTGCTACGCTTTCTCTGTCACCCTTCAGCACCCCTAAAAACTAAAATGAGCTAGCTGTAGACTGATTTCCAGGGATTAGGGTGAGAAATCCTTATGATTCTCTTGCTTACAAGTGCTTACACATATTGATAGGTCACTCTCGCAAGACTTCACGTCCTCTTGGTGCCTTCAACTGCTCCCTTGATAGACCAGGACCGTATGGCCACATTACACATTTCTAACCTGACGCTAACCATCTACAACCACGGGATATTTGTTTTGATGTCCGCTGCTTTATCCTTCCTCTTGATAGTTTGGAGATTCTCCCTGGCTGAAGCGGGCCGATCTCACCATTTTGAAGGACCGTCTTCTAACCCCGTGAAGCCTCACAGTATAACTATCGTGGGTAGCGGCAACTTTGGATCCGCAATAGCCCGCCTTCTGGGGCGAAACGTTTTGCGGTCGCCCAAACACTTCAGGTCGGAGGTGCGCATGTGGGTCTTTGAGGAAGAGCTGGACGACGGGCGGAAACTCAGCGACGTCATCAATGCTGATCACGAGAATGTAAAGTACTTGCCGGGCATACAACTACCTACAAACGTTCGTGCGGTCCCAGACCTAAGTGATGCTGTCCGAAATGCATCCATTGTCGTCTTTGTGCTACCGCATCAATTTCTTCCCGGCTGTAAGTGCGTCAGGGGAGGGGAAGAGAAGTGGTTGGGTACGACGAGAAACCTGCGCAAACATGTCTATGAAGTAATGTGACTGTTGCTGCGAGAGATGATGTTCAATGTCTAGACACTCGCTAGTGAGATAGATATATTTGAGGGAGGGATAGGAAGGATCAGGGTGGAAAGGGAGGGAAGAAGGGAGGGAGGGAGGGAGGCGGGGGAAGCCATCTCAATGTACCCATGCCTCTGGCCCACCGATGCATCAAAAGAGACGATTCTCGGGCTTGATTTTTTGTTTGTGCGTAGGCTGGTTTTAAGTAGTCTTCTTCCTGTCACACATCGCACACAGTGCTCCCGCGGATCTCTTCATGCCTACACCGGGGGGCCATGGCTGTCTCCCTCGTCAAGGGACTGGACTTCGATGACGAAGGGCCCGTCCTTATCACGGACATGATCCGTGAGGGTTTGGGTGAGGATGTCTCCGAAGTCTGTGTCTTGATGGGCGCCAACGTGGCGGATGAAATGGCCCGGGACGAATTTTGTGAGGCGACCTTGGGGTGCCCCGATCCCGAAGGCGCTGGGGCGGTGCTTCAGCAGCTTTTCGATTGCCCCACCTTCCGGGTGGAAGTAACCCCGGACCCGATCGGCGTGGAGCTCTGTGGAGCCCTCAAGAATGTGGTGGCCTTGGCGGCCGGATTCTGCGATGGCTTGGACTGGGGCGGGAATACCAAGGTGGGTCTCGGCGGGAAGTGCGTGGGGTGGGCCATCAAAACCCCCTTGGCTTCGCCACTCACCGGACTATCGTGACGGATTGAGGGGTCGAGCGTTGCTTTGGATCGTACGTTCCACATTTCCCAAAGTCATTGACCTGGGTCTCCTTCCTTTGCCAATCCGGCGCGCTCACAGGCAGCCATCATCCGGCGGGGCCTGGAGGAAATGCGGTTATTCTGCAAACTGTTGCATCCCAGCGTCCGGGACATGACGTTTTTCGAGAGCTGCGGGGTGGCAGATTTGATCACAACCTGCTACGGTGGGAGGAACCGAAAATGCGCGGAAACGTTCGCCAGGGCGGGGGGTACCATGGCTTGGGATGAGATTGAGAAAGAGGAGCTGGGGGGACAGCACTTGCAGGGACCTCAAACGACGTCGAAGCTACACAAAGTGCTCGAGCAGAAGAAGTGGCTGAGTAGGTTCCCCCTCTTCCGGTCTGTGTACCAGATCGCCTACCAGGGAAGGCCGCCCGCCACCTTGGTGCAGGATTTGTAACATGCGTGACTCGTAAAGCAACAACCCAGGACATTCATAACCTTCTGTTTTTATATACATGTGTAGTTGCTTTCATCAACAATCCTTGTGCCGCCGGATTTTGAGCTGCAAGTGCATTTTCCCGACAGCTTTGCCTTGCTTGGATATCAAAAGCTCCACTCCCTCGGGTGGGACTTGGCCTGTCCGGTGCCACACCGCTCTGACCCATTTGCGGGCTCGCAGGCTCGCGGACGTGCCTGCAGGTAATGTATTGACAAACGCTTGCCTGAGGCAAATAACCCCTTGGCCTACCTCCACCCCTGTCCGTGGTTCCACAATCCTGACCAAGGCGTGACGGGAGACCTCCGGGAGCACCAAGACGTCAAATGTTAAACCTTGGCTGCCCGCGAGCTCTCCCCAGTCTACTCGATGGCATCTTTGCATGCCCCTTGAGTCGACTGCCCTGCGGATTTGATCACGGACCCTTCGAATCCCCGAGTCGTCTTCCTCCTCCAGAAGTGCCTTTTCCAAGTCTTGGATCTTGGCGTCCGCGGCGAAGGGATCTTCGAGGACACAAGGGAAGTAAACCGTCACTTTCCACCCGGTCTGTGCTCCGATGACAAAATTGGATGACGACGTGCCCTTGATTCTGACGGAGGGTGTACCAGTTGGGTGGCTGCTTGAGCAAGGCGATGCTCTTTCCTTGAAAGTGGACACATTCCTCGGAGGATTCCCTTGCACCAAGGAAGGTTGATCGCAGTAGGGCGTGTAACGCGCTCTGGACAATTGCACACGCCACGTGGAGGCCCCCGCGTAGTCCATTGGTGTTTCAGGCGAGACCGTGCCAGCTTCTGGGGAATCCAAACGAAACCCGATCCGCCTGCGGTTCACGGTCAGTTGAAAGGCTGCCGATACCGGTCGATGATCGGAGCCTCGGACGTGTTCACACATTCGGTACGCGATCAGACGCAGGTAGCATCGCACGTCTGAGAGGGAATGGAAGAGAATTCTGTCCGTGTAGGAGGGTACGCGCTCTCCGTCCCCTTTCTTGACCAACACGTAGGCATCCGCCATCCGTTTGGCGTCGCTGAAATCGCCGGCACATCCCCCCCGGCGCCACCGGAACGAGGGCGGGAATGTCAAGGGCCCCTCGCGAAAATCGGCGAACGCTTGGCCCGTCCGTATTTCCCGCCTCAGCTCGTCGTCCTCTTCCACCCAACCCCACAAGGAAGAAGTCGAAGTTGAAGCTTTCGAGGTGAACACCAGAAACTGGTCTTGGGACGACGAGAAGGACGAAAACGCGTCGCTGGTTATCCCTCCGCTGCTATGCTGCCTCCGCCCTCGAACCCCCCGGTCAAACCATCTCCACCACGACCCTTCGGGGGATTTCGCTCGCTTCCCACTTTCTTTTCTCTCGGAAGAGTCAGAATATGGCAAAGCAGGGTCCGTGGTAGCCGCAGTAGATCCCTCGTCCGTCACGTGTCTTTCGGAATCCGAGGCTACGGGGTCGCCTGTAGAATCTCTCCCCTTGCTATTGTCCCAGTCGCTTTCTGATGTGATGTCGATTGAATCCTTGTTCGCACTCGAAAATGAAGAGATATCGCTCCCGATGTAGGAAGATGCGTTTGACAAATAAGAAACAACAGCTCGCTCCTCCTCCGCGTGAGAGAAGAGTTGCATGTAGTCTTTGCTCACCCAGTTCATTCCCTGATCCACTGCATCAGCTCTTTGGTGGAGGCCTCCCTCCTTGTCATAGACATGGTCGTTGTCTTCGTGCCGCCTGTCATTCTCTGCTTGGCCCCAGGGGCGTGTACTCACCCATAAGCTATCTTCGTCACCAATTTCTCCCGCTTCATTCGCCTGTGTAATGGATGTATCAACCGCCTCACTCCTCTCACTCTCGCCTTCCTGCCACACGGAAGCTCCCATCTGGCGAACAGTTCGAGCGACGTGCTCCACGACTTCACGTGCCCGTAACCGCATTCGGAAATTCAGATCCCCCAATATGAACTGTGTTCAATGCGTGATTAGGTATCGAAGCTGTTAACACTTGTCATCGTGACCGAGGCATTGCTCGACACTACGCGATCGTGACATAAGTGCGACACGCCGCGCCTGCTATCTCCCGAGAAAATCGACTCATCCGCTCCCATATGCCCTGATCACGCTGCCTACCGTGTGATGATGTTGGAGATGGACGTCGAATCCTTCGTCATCCGTCAGCTTGACTTCCCGCAATGTCTGCCGAGCATTTTCCAGCCGTTCCAACAGGCGTTTCTTCCCACCAGAATCCGAGGCAAAATGGCAAGTGATGAAGGCCAAAGTGGCGTCATGGTACCGAAAAGAAAGCCCGGTCATGCCCTTGTTCCCAGCTTTCGTCACCACCAAATTTACCCCGTTCCGCACGCGGCTGACCTCGGCGCCCACTGCCGCGAAGGCCCCCGAAGCGACGTCCGACGCTCGTGCTAGTACGGTCAGGGCAATGTTCCCGTACAGCACAGTGGCAGGACCTACCTCGGCGTTAAACATGTGGAACATCCCAGGGCCGCCCAGATGCTGGTGGAGGGCGGCCCGAAATTCTTCCACGCAGTGACATTCCTGGAGGCCAATGACGTACACGTCATACCCACGGGCCGGTATCCACTCCTCCAGACGGCCGCCGAGGGCGGCCAGATTTCTCACCGGGCCCATGTTGAAAGTTGTTACAAACACCGCGACGGGCGAATAGGCGAGTATCTCGTTTTCATTCCCGCCTTCGATAACCACATTCCCTTTGCGTGCCATGACAGACTCCAGGTATCGGACTGAGCTCAATTTGTTCGCACTTGCTATGGGTAACCGAGGTAGTGAACCAGGACCCCCTCTCATTGCTCCTCCTTCAGGAGAGCTCTGTCCTTGGTTGCAGGTAGATATACAGAGCCACCTTGGTATCTTACGCACCATATAGCACCTCGCGCCCTGGAAAAGGTTGCCCAAAATCACAGCGTCGATGATGGGTTGCATTGCGGCAACAAGCAGAAGGGATATACCCACCGGAACAGGGAAGGCTTTGTCCTGGTAGAGGCTGCACGTTGTGGTGCCGGCCCAAAGATACGAAAAAGTGAGGAGCGGTACGAAGCTTCTTCCATCCATAGGAAACCGAGATGCCAGGAAAATGATAAAAGAGCAACCACAAATCTTCCAAAAGAAACCCAATACCCTGTCCTGCCCGAGGTCTAGAAAAGGGTCAGGCGATTCAGGGTGCAAGTCCCCATAGCACCGCTGTGTGAGAATATGATAGCGTACGCACCTGAATAGAAAGGCTGCCCAGCAAGTAAAGCACACGATCGCAAAGGCGTTGATGATCAAAAAGCGCCGCACGATTTTCCGGTGCCGCTTCTTGATACGCTCCCTCGCTCGGAAGCGGGCCAGAATGGTCCAGCACGTGGCCAGGTAGAAGAAGCACATGAGGCTTGTGTTGACGGCAAAAATAACCAAATGCTCGAACGACGCAAAGACGGCCCAATCTTTGGGGGTAAAGAGGGGGGTCCATCGGTCGATGAAGAGGACCAGCACTTCGAAGACAAATTGCGCGAGAATGACGAGAAAGATGACTTGGAGGGCCGGCCGCAGGCTGCGGACAAGCCGGTCTATACCGTAACCGCGAACAAGCCAGCTGATATGTTGTGTGGAAATGGAATTTTATGTGTCTTTTATGGAAAGGGGGGACCAAAAGCACGCACTTACTTGTAGCAAACCGCGGCGATATAAGTGTGGAAAAATTGAGGAAACCACATGAGAGGGACCGATATTGTCCACCAGTAATACTGGAGCTGACCGTACCCGCGTCTAGGGTCAAGGAAAAAGGCCGATATAACGAGAGGGCCCTGTACAAGTGACTCTACTGCATAATAACTGGCAAGCCACACCACGAGCTCGTCAATAAATCGAATCATCCCTGGTTCAGCTGCCCTGCCACCAGCCACTCGCCTCCGATGAATTCGATAAATGACCCCGACAGAAAAAATGATGCCCACACAGTTCAAAATTAACATTACAATATAGTACCACTCGGGCCACGGGGCCGCCGTTATCAGCATCATGGTTTGACGGTGCAAAACAATGGCCAGTCTTCGTGTCGAGCGACCTGCTTGGATTGATTGGACGGATGAGGAAGTTAAGAGGGGCAGGGAAAGCAACAATTACCCTTCCATTGACGGGGTTTTCTTTTATCAAGGGTACGTTACGATGCTTCCCCGCGTGAGGGAAGTTAAGCCGTACGACGAGAATATAAGGCCTGGGGGTGACTGAAGAAGCGGCATTTCAAGTTTCTGCAGGCAAGCGCATCTATCTTCAGCCTTGTAATGAAGAAGTAAAGCAAGGGTTTTAAAGCTAATGTTGTTGTTAAACGTCCGGGCAACCAACCAGAAACTACTTCTTACATGGCCAGGTGACCCCCCGTCATCAAGAAAGAACGGCATTTCAAAAACTTCAACTATCGCCGAAAACGGACAAAAAAAAAGCTTTGACGGCGAGACGTACGCGTGCAAAATTACAGGCTATTTTGTATACTGATGTGAGATTTTCCCAGTATATGCACAAATACATGGTGGCGGGTAGGGTAATTTTCAAAAATATCCTGAAGTCTTCATTTGATACATTTAATCATTTCTCAACGCCTTCTTTGCACACTTTTTCACAAAAGATCCATGAGCAAGATACTCATGTTGACGATGATCACGATTCTGACTCTGCCAAAGCGCTGGCGTCACACTCAGTAATGTGGGAGCCCTCCATGATGGTTGCCGGAATGGCATTCGCCGTCTCATCTCCTCTCCTAGGCAAGGGCGGAGGAAGATGCGGCGAAGTAAAAAATGGCGGGGCTCCAGGAAGAGAGATCGATTCTCGAGGATCCCCCTGGATTGTACTTCCATTCAAGCCGGAGAAGGAAGCAGTTCCCAAGAAAGTAGAGGCTCCTGCACCAAAAGCAGTGGATTGACCGAGATAGAGGGAGGGCATGCCCCCCATCGCCGACTGTAACATGGAGAGACTGATGCTATCCGCACCGAGTAAACTCATGGAGGTGGACATGCCTCCGCCCATCCTCGACGTAAAAAGGGTGCTTTCTTGAAATTCGCTTGCTAGGGAGGCATTGTACCGTTGCTCCCAACCCGGTCCTCGTCTTGGCTCATTTTCTTGGCCTCCCTCCCTGCCGCCTCCTCCCTCCAGCTTTCCAGCATTGGCGTTCTCTCCCCCTGTCTCTGTAGCAGGGGGATGAAGAGCTGCAGGAGGATAGAGAAGGGAGGATCCAGTTGTCGGGGCATGTAAAGGTGCTTGAAGAAATGAGCGCCGTGCTTGAGAGGGCGGCGCAGAGATTTGGTCGGAGGGCGCGGTGCTCATCTCCAAGGGCGTGAAAATAGGAGAGGACCTGTTTGCGCGGCCATTTTCTCCCTCTGAATTACTATCGAGGGAATGTCGTAGAAAAGCATGGTGGAGGTGATCGGCCTGGGGAGGGGACGGCCACAAGCTTCGGCTTTGCGCGGGGGAGGGCGGGGGTTTGAAGGGCAGGAACGCAGCTACCTCGTCACCCAAGGCGGAGATGGAGGGGTCTTGGTCGTCAGGTGACCCAGGCCCGCCGTCCAAGGGAACCTGGTCTGCAAGCAAGGTGGTGTAGGGAACATAAGGTGGCCGTGAGCATCGGCTGGGGGAGGACACTGGCGGCTAACGACGGCACCCAGGAAAATTCTCGGAAAGTGCGCGTCGACATGTTGAGTTCGGCTTGCAGACACATGGGCACGTGGCAAGACCTACCTGCATTGAACGCCTCGTACGCCTTCCAGCATTCCCAGGGGTCCGCCTGCAGGGCCTCGCCTGTTGGGCAGAAGACCGGGTCAGGAGGGATGAGAAGGAGAAGAAGGGCATTTTGTGCCATTCGCGCCTCTCCTTTACACACCGGCCTCCCTCTAAACACGTACCGACGCCGACCCAGTCGTACTTATGCTCCACAGCCAGCTTCGCGACCTCGTTGGGGCGCACCCGTCGGCTGCGCTCGTCGCTGGTGTCCACATTGCCATGTCCCCGACCTACGTCCGCGCCCTCCACAACGAGGGCATCCCCGTCTAGGTGCGGATCCCCCCGTCGCCCCCCTGGGGACAGCGCCCTGTCGCTTCTTGGCGGTCTGCTTGGGATGGCCTCGGGCTCCCGGATCCCCGTGGAGGGCTCGGGTCTGAGGCTGGCCAAGGATGGAGGCGTCACCTCACAGGCGAGATCTTGTAGATGGAGTAGCGTGCTTTGGGAAATACAGTCTTGAACCTCGCGGTCCAGCTCACGAGCGATCGCTTGCCCTGGAGATATTGGTGTCAGGGAGGGGGCGTGGACGTAGTGAGGTGACACCCCTGAGATGGCATGCCGGGTGGAAGCTACTTACAATCCACGTGCGGCCAACAGGGTTGACACACACGTACGAGCCGATCCTGTTCGACGCATTTCCAGCGCCTGGCTTGAGGCCGTTTTCCTGGAAGACGCACTACCACGACAGGGGCTTCGAGTCGTGGCGCTGGGTAGAGGGGCGGGGGAGGTGGTACGTCTTGCCGGACACGCCGGTCTTCAAGAGAAGGCTCTTGGGAAGAAGGATTGTCGACCGGGCTCGCATCGGCTTGAAGTGTAACACTGGGCATAATGTAATCCCTGACAGACGATTATAAACGGGAGTAAGAGTCGAAGTCAGCAACAGTGGAAGAGTGTGATTGAACAGTATTTGTACAGCCGGAGTGAACCTCAGCTCGCTGCTTCTTTTTAAGCGAGTTTACCCTGGCATGGAACAAACGATAATATTCGTCACCAGTCAATCTTTTGAAGGGCTGCACTTTGTAGTATGCTCGGAGATGTGTAGTACGAGGCCGTTCTCCTTTGCATCGTAGTGTTCTTTGCCTAGCGAGGACATGTAAAGCCGCAAAGAAGCTCCATTTCCGGTGTCGTGCAGAGAATTGAAGTCATTCAAGTGGTATCACGCATGTCCACGCCGTAGCATAGTGCAACGGCTGCACACTCTGGACTTTTCTTATGTGTCTGTTCCATTCATTTGGTCGCTTTTTCACACCAGGTGTTTGCAAGCTAGTAGCCGGCATTGCGTGGCCTGATAATAACTCTCACCTGGTGCCTTACAATCCGTCAACAAGTGGTGAGCAGCCAGTTCTCGATGCGATATGGCACCCGTCGGGACGGAAACCTCGTCGACCATAACGACGAATCCAGCTGGATCAGCAAAAGAATTACGCGACATCGGGCACGAGGCGGTGTGGTCTCTCTCAACCGCAAAACCCGGCAATGGAGTCGAGCAAATCAGGGACGACGACATGGACACCTATTGGCAATCGGACGGGGCACAACCTCATTTAATCAACGTGCAATTTCACAAGAAAATGACCATCCTGGAGGTGTCTCTGTATCTTGATTATAGCTTGGACGAGTCGTACACACCGAAAAAAATAAGCATCAAAGCAGGTACAACTTTCCATGACCTAGTGGAGATACAGACAGTGAATTTGAAGGAACCTCAGGGTTGGGTAAAAGTGCCGGTGCGCAATCCATACGCTGACAGACCGTCAGGGGTGGACACGGTTGGAGATGCGACTGCGGGCGATCCCGTGGGGGGGGTGCTTCGGGCCTTCTTTTTGCAAATTAGTATCATTGCCATGCATCAAAATGGCCGGGACACGCATGTCCGCCAAGTCAAAGTCTATGGTCCCCGGTACTCTCAGGCATCATTTTGTAGCCACAGTCGGGTAGAAGGCATCGCCAGCCTGGATACATACGGTACAATGCCCGAATTTACCTCTGCAGAACTAGCGCAATTTTCGACTGTAAGATAAGCAAAGCTAGGTGAGCATAAAAGTGTTCGCAAGTAGACAGGTCCATGGGCGGGAAAAAGACGACGTGTCCCATTTTTGTAGGCACCGCTTCTTGTTTCCACAAAGGTTGTCCATGCGCTTGTGCTGCCGAGCTCGAGCGCGCAATCTTGAAGGAAGATGAGGGCAAAGGGCTTTTCGGCTCCAAGTCTCTTCGGAAGAAGACTGGGGCTGTTCGCTCTCGAGCTCCGGAGCTGTGGAACTCAAGAGATTCTTGACGTGATAGGAACCTCTTTTGCCCGGACTGTGCTCGACTGTCGTTCGAATCAAATCAATCATCGGGGTACACACGGATTTTTACGGCCCTCCCCCCCCTCTCTTCACCCGCGCGGGGAAGAAGATATGATCAGTATCACAATGACTGTGGGGAGTTCGGTCCTCGTATTAGCATACTGAATTGTTTTGTACAGAAATAGGGCCATAAGTTTATCCGCAGGCTGAAGTCGGAGACCATGAGTGACAAAGCGATAAGGAAGAGGAGCATACATGGAACGGTTCCAAAAAAATATCCGCGTTGGTTGGGTCCTCATCAATGGCTCCTTTTCCCACCTCAATTCCAAGTGGTGGATAGTTCTTTTCCCTCTTGTAATTCAATGCACTTCTTCCGCAAACTGTTTAGCGAGGGCACTATCTCTGCTCTCTTGCTTTCTTCCCACCGACTCACTCGTCACCGGTCAAGAAAACAACTAATCTCTATGGATGAAACCCTCAAGAGCTACGTGCGCAGCAAAAACTTGATTTCATATCGGGCATGCACGACGGCATCCTCCTTGCCAGAGGGCTGTTGATCCTCATCCCGGGTTTTTGGAAAGGTTCTATACATGCAAAATGCTCGTCTTGCCCATTCACCTCCGCACCTCAACGCCAGAAGGACCCATTTCCGGATTCGCATCGCCCATCCAATACCCCCGCGAAAGCAACGATTGGCATGCTCACGTGTCTAGTACCCTCGCCCGCCTTCGCACGGTCCTTTTGACGCCCTTCGCGCCTTTCCATGGCTCGGACACCCCTCGTTGCCAGCATCAACCGACCACAGCCGCCCATCTCTCTACATGATCTCATTCTCCCTCTGCCATCCCACTGTTGGGATGCGGTAGAAGGACTCGACGGACTGGACTTTAATGCCCTTGTGCCTTGCCAGCGCCTCCACGAGCAAATTCGCGCACTTTATGTTGGTGACCAGGGGCACCCCGAAATCCACCGCGGACCGTCGCATGGCGTACCCAATCGTCACCTCCTCGTCTTTCTTCGTTCCCTCCGGCACGTTGATCACCACGTCGACCTGGTTGTCCTTGATCGCGTCGATCACGTACGGGTGTTTCTTGTCCCCCGCCTTCTTGCTTAATATCTTCACCTCCAAGCCCCGACTCTCGTAGAATTCACCGGTACCGGGCGTGCACAGCACCGTGTAGTTCAACTCCAGCAAGGCGCTGACCGCTGGGAGGAACTCCAAACGTTCGGTCTCCTCGGCTATGGAGACGAGGACGTTTTTCGTCTTGATCGGCATCCGGAACCCCGAAGCAATCAACGCGGCCAGGAACGCCTCGTGCACATCGTGCCCAAAGCAAGCCACTTCGCCTGTGGAAGCCATCTCCACGCCCAAGGTAGGATCCGCGCCCCGGAGGCGTGTGAAGGAGAACATGGGAGCTTTGACCGCCACGTAGTCAATGTCAATCAAGGAGATGTTGTAAGCCTTGGTCGGGACCCCGAGCATGGCACGGGTGGCGAGCGTGATGAAGTTCGCGTCGAAGACCTTGGAGACGAAAGGGAAGGTCCGCGAGGCCCGCAAGTTGCACTCAATGACCTTGACGTCGTTGTCCTTGGCCATCAATTGGATGTTGAATGGTCCGGTGATGTTCAATGCCTTGGCGATCGCGGACGAAATGCGCTTCACCTTCCGGATGGTCTCCACGAACAATTTTTGGGCGGGCAGCACCAAGGTGGCATCGCCCGAATGTACCCCGGCATTTTCCACATGCTCCGAAATCGCGTAGTTCAGGATGTCTCCGGCCTTGGCCACGGCATCGAACTCGATCTCTTTTGCATTCAGTATAAACTTGGTCACCACCACCGGTTTGTCTTTCGACACGTCCGCCGCCTCCTGCAGGAAAGACTCCAGCTGCCTAGGTGTGGCCGCCACATTCATAGCTGCACCGGACAGGACAAAGGATGGACGCACCAGCACTGGGTACCCTACTTCGTTTGCGAATTTCTTGGCGTCACTGATTGTGGAAAGCTCTTGCCAGGAGGGTTGATCGACGCCGATCGAGTCAAGCAATTCCGAAAACTGGTGCCGGTCTTCTGCCCGGTCGATGTCCACGGGGCTGGTGCCCAAGATGTTCACGCCCTGTTGGAAGAGGGGATTGGCCAGATTATTGGCAATTTGCCCGCCCACCGAGACGATGATCCCTACGGCCTTCTCCCGTTCGTAGATGTCGAGGACCCGCTCGAAGGTCAATTCCTCGAAAAAGAGGCGGTCGCTCTCGTCGTAATCCGTCGACACCGTCTCCGGGTTGCAATTCACCACCACCGCCCGCATCCCTGTGGTCCTGATTTGTCGCACCGCCGAGACGGCGCACCAATCGAACTCCACCGAGCTCCCAATGCAATATGGCCCGCAGCCAAGGACCATGACCCCGTTCTCGTCGGGGCCCAGGTCATCCTCCGAGCCATTGTACGTCATGTACAGATAGTTGGTTTGGGCAGGGAACTCCGCGGCCAGCGTGTCGATCTGCTTCACGCAGGGGCGGACCCCCAGCTGCAACCGCCGGCGCCGCACCACCACTTCGGTGGAATTCACATAGCGGGCGACTTGTCGGTCGGAATACCCGTGGCATTTCAAAGCGCGGATGGAGACCGCGTTCAGACTGTCCAATGAAGCCTTACAGGCTGCCGCTTTCATCAAGGCCATGTTTTTCAGCTTCGACAAAAACCAGCGGTCGATTTTGGTCAGGGCGTGGACGGCATCGACGCTGTACCCACGTTCCAAAGCCATCTGCACGGCAAAAAGCCGATGTGGAGTAGGGATCTGCATCTGGCTGTCGAGACTCGCCGCCACATCGCACTTTCCATCCAGCCCGTCCAAATTGGGGTTCACCATCCTCACTGCCTTTTGGATGGCCTCCTCGAAATTCCTCCCGATCGCCATCACCTCCCCCACGGAGATCATTGACGACCCCAAGCGCGTCTCCACCCGATTGAATTTGCTCAAGTCCCACCGGGGCATTTTCACCACACAGTAATCCAAAGAAGGCTCAAAGCACGCCGTCGTCGTTTTGGTGACGCTGTTGCGGATCGAAACCAGGTCCTTCCCTAGGCACAGCTTGGTTGCCACGTAGGCCAGGGGGTAGCCGGTAGCTTTGCTGGCCAAGGCTGAGGACCGTGAGAGTCGGGCGTTCACTTCGATGATGCAATATCTCTCCGACTCCGGGTGAAGGGCGAACTGGATGTTGCACTCCCCAATGATTCCCAGGTGTCGGATGACTTTGATGGAAGTGGACCGGAGCATGTAGTACTCCTGATTACTGAGGGTTTGGGAGGGAGCGATGACGATCGAGTCACCGGTGTGGATGCCCAGAGGGTCGAAATTTTCCATGTTACAGACTGTGACGCAATTATCTTCGATGTCTCGAACCACCTCGTACTCAATCTCCTGCGGGGCAAGGGGTGGGTGAGACAGGATCTGGCCGTGAGGAAATGAAGGTCACGGAGACGCGCTGATCGCATCATCTAGAGCCGATGACGCGGTCGAACCCAGGATACACATGCACACGCCGCTCACGCATGAGGACTTAAGGTCTGCCTCTTCCCTTCCCCATAGCCTTTCCCTTCTCCCCTCCCACCCTCTTCCTTCTCCCTCACCTTCCACCCACGCAGGTCCTGGTCGATCAAAATTTGTGAAGACGATGCGAAGGCCTTCTCGGCCAGGGCAATGAGCTCCGCCTCGTCTTCAGCGAAGCCTGAGCCCAGCCCTCCAAGTGCGTAGGCAGCCCGAATCAGGACGGGATACCCAATCTTCTTGGCAGCGGCGATGGCTTCTTCCATGTTGGTGGCCGGGTAGGACAAAGCCAAGGTTTCATCGATCTCTCGAAGTTTCTCCGAGAATATCTCCCGGTCCTCGGTGGCCACGATGGTGTTGATGGGGGTGCCCATGACCCGGACGTTGTGCTTCTGGAGGTCGCCCGACTCCCACAGCTTGATGCCGACGTTCAAGGCGGTCTGCCCCCCCACGTTCACCATGATCCCGTCCGGTTTCTCCTTCTTAATGATATCCAGCACCACCTCGGGGCGAATGGGAAGGAAGTAGACCTTGTCGGGGGACGCCTTACCCAGGCTCTTCGAGGTCTGCACCGTGGCTACGTTGGGGTTGATGAGGATGACCTCGATCCCTTCCTCCTTCAGGGCCTTGATCGCCTGTGACCCCGAGTAGTCGAATTCTCCAGCTTGGCCGATAGAGAGACCCCCCGAACCAACCAGCAGGACCTTTTTGTACTTGAACCGTTGGTAAAGGGAGGGATCCAGCAGGGAGAGTTGATGGGGGGAGCCACGCACCAAATTGATGAAGGTCTCAAAGAGGAAGGCGGTGTCCGTAGGACCACCGCAGGCCTCGGGATGGAACTGGACGGAGAAGAAAGGTTTGGACGTGTGTACGATCCCCTCGTTTGTAAAGTCGTTGGCATTCAAAAAGAAGGTCTTCCAATCCGCGGGCAGGCTCCCGGAGTCGACCGCGAAGCCATGGTTCTGGGCCGTAATGTAGCATTTGGTCGTGCGCATGTCCACGCACGGCTGGTTCATCCCCCTGTTTCCGTACTTCATTTTGTAGGTGGTGGACCCCGCGGCCAAAGCCAACAATTGGTTCCCCAGGCAAATTCCAAAGATGGGTTTGGGCGTGGGCAGGCCCATGGCCCACTGCAGGCTCTTGATCGTGGCCGCGCACATGGTCGGGTCTCCCGGGCCGTTGGAGATGAAGATGCCTTCCCATTCCAGTTTGGACGGGTTGGCTTGCAGGTCGTAGTCGTAGGGCACCACCGTGAATTCCACCGCATGGTGCTTGACAAAGTACCGGATGATGTTGTACTTCATCCCGCAGTCGAAGGCGAGAATCCGGGGCCTGTTCCCTTCCCCGTACACCCGTACTTGCTTGGTGGAGACCTCAGCAACCAGGTTTGTCTTGTTTGGATCCAGAAAATCTACTTTTGTGCCCGCCCCCCCTTTCTGCTTCCCGCGCTGCTTGTCCTGCGTTTTGAATTCGATCTTCCCCAGGATGGCCCCCGCCTCTCGGATCTTCTTGGTCAAGGCCCTGGTATCAATCCCGTACAAGGCAGGCACACCGTGTTCCTGCAACCATTTACCCAGGCTTTTGATGCTGTTCCAATGGGAGTGGTCGGCCGAGTAGCTGGCTACGATGAGCCCGGCGACATGAATCTTCCGGCTTTCGAAGTACAGAGGCAGACCGTGCGCGTCCAGGGCATCCTCAGAAGGCACACCGTAGTTACCCACCATGGGATAGGTCAGCACCAGTATCTGGCCGCGGTAGGAAGGATCAGTCAAGGCCTCCGGGTACCCTACCATGCCGGTATTGAAAACAACCTCACCCGCCACGGGGACGTCGGCGCCAAACCCAAAGCCTTGATGAACAGAGCCGTCCACCAGGACCAGTGAGCCTGGGTTCCCATGTCGGATGAGCGGGAGTTCCAAGCCTTGATCACCATTGAACTGTTGTAAAACACGGGAGGGTGCGAAAAATCAGGGACGACATAGGTTGAATGTGGGGGATGTGTCCTACAGAACAGCACTTACTTATCTCCATTTTTAGATCGCCACATGCCTGAGTCAGACAGCATGGTGTGACCAAGTCACGGGCACAGGGTAGACTCTTGGAAATCAGCCATCATCCCTCCCTCTCTCTCCCTCTCGGCTCTTACCTCCGCGCTCTCTCTGAGGGGTATCGGTGAGATGTGTCTCAAGGCGCCAAGAGGCTTGGAGCCGCCGGAAGCATTGCTACGACTGCCTGCGCCAGCTCCAGTCGTTGCCGATGCAGATGTTTTGGCAGCTTTAGAACCCGACGAGTTGTGGTTGCTGTTGCTCCCACTCACAGCTGGACGACCTCGTTTACCTCCCTCCGCCACCATCTTCTGCAATCAGTCGAAGTGAGGTCCTGTCACATTGCACCCGTTCGGAAAAAGAAAGTGACACATAAGAAAACGCCACAGAAAATCACTTCTCTTCGTGGAAGATTGTCCGCGGTGGGATATAGAGAGTGCATTTTTCCCAGACGAGGTAGCGGCACATCCACAAGGAAGCACTGGTTGCATCGCTAACTCGAATTAGTGGTGGTTGCGGAGAGAGGCGGCAGGCCCGGACGCCGCCATGGCATGCGAGGCTGGCACATTTAAACCCAATAGTTGCTCTTACAGGACGTGGTGAATATACTATTAGCCATTCATGTGTCCAAAGAACGCTGGCCAGGCTGTCTTGGTCGCGCCAGCAAGACACGAGAAGCTGATGCCCCGTGGGAGCGTGTACTTCCGGGGAGCTTAGTTGCTGCCAGGAGCTTCAAGTGCAGAAATTTGACGCACAACCAAACCAAAAAAATCCACATGATCGTTCATTCAGGGAACGAGCCGTCGCATCAATTTTCAAATGAATTATTGGTGACATACCACTGTGTGCGTTGTATGAATGCATAGTCGTACATTCTGTAGAGATTTCTTTTTCGGAGGCGCGCAGACTTGTGTTGTTAAATCTCGATCGGGATGATTGATCCCGAATGTAAAGCTACGATTGTCAAAGATGGCTAAAACATGCTGACTTTCGAGTCTCGTAAAGTCAAGGGCCTGTGTATTTACAGTGGGGCCTTGTATGTGTTATTGAACGTTGAATAAAGAGAGACGACAATCAGGTAATCGCCATGGACACAACCGCGAGCACAAGCACCCCGGGCAGATTGGCCAGAAGACAATTGGCGACAACAAGCAAGCTTTCTTAAGGGAAAGCAAGCATACACGAAGTCATCTAGGTCACCTACCTTGGCTGCTTGGGTGGCGTGTCGAAAGGGTAAATGGATTGAACGAGGCTTCATGCCTAGTTTGGCACACGGGGCCGTGTGGCGAACAGAGTGATGAGTAAATCACGGTCCTGAAACAACGATGGGGGGCAAATCATTTATGTAAATAATGATAATAATAATGCCATTCACTTTAAAGATTGATTTTTTTGTCCTTCATGTTTTTTCTTTCGGCCATCAACTCTCTCTGTTGTTTAAATTGCTCGCTGGTGAGAGATGTTAAATGATGCACAAAGGCGCGCTGCTAATGTGACCATCCGAAGGGCCACACGCGCTCGCTCTCATGTCTCCCCCCTACTTTCCAACGAAGAAGTGTGACGCGCAAACTCCTGCTGGTTCTCTCCTGGAGCTTATCTTGAAATTGAACGAACATAATATAAATCTCAAACTGTGGCACTCATCCCCTTGGTCCGCACATCAGAATTCTGATACGACACAGCTACTAGGTGATGCACCGATACATACGTTCAGACTGAATACAGTCCGTCATACATGGGCCCTCAGTTCTTTTCTCTTTCCTTTCTGGCTAAATTCCTTACAAGCATCAGCCCTGCTTCGAACCCCTCCGTTGTTTTCATGTGCCCTCGCAACGTCACATCGTCTGGTGCATAGAAGTTATCCTGATCGCGGTCCTCGGACACCGAAGCAGGGCTTCAGTACATACGACAATACACTCTTTATACCAATATTTAATCATTTCCAAGTCATAGTCAAAGGCATAGTGTCTCTCAACCTTTCCTCGAATACGTGGTCATCCCTACAAGAAAGATAGGGTGCACTCATGGACTCCCTTTCTAAACCTGCTGCTTCAAATCCTTCGCCACCACATTCAGACAGATTGATTCAATCTTTTTGGCTTCCCATCCACCTGTTGCCCTATCACTTACTGGTTCTGCTGCAAATTGTCAAAGTGCTTGTCAAAGCTTCGCTAAACTTTATGCTAGTTTTAAAAAGAATTGCTCGGGAGTCTAATAACACCAGCATCGCATTCAAAAAATGCTATCATGCCGGTGGTAAGAATGGATGCCTCCATTTTCCACTCAATGTCGTCTACAGATGCTGAGAGCTTGCCACGTCAAAACTACATCATGACATGCAAACATGTCGTCCTTAAATATACGCGAAACCCCCGCGTGTAATATTCAACAAGAAAAAGACAAGCGTCGCAAACGCATCCCGATCTCTCACCATATTCCACAAGCACAGTCTCTCCGTCTGAAAGGTCCTGCTGAATCCTGTAGTATCTCTGTCGAACACCAGGCCCGCCAGACCATTCGTTTTATCACCATCACCGGCGCCCATGAGATGCGCTCAGACGGCGAAGTTACATACACTATGCCCGGAACGACGGGCACATACAGGCCCCAAAAAGCAGCAGGTCTCTTTACCTGCTGTGAACGCACGATCCCTCCCTCCGTCCATTCTCAATGGACTCCTTCACTATACCACAGCCGTCAAAGCCGTATCTTCCCCTTCCCACATGAAGCGGCTCAAAAAATCCTCGTCGTGGGGACCGGGCTCCAGCATACCCATGCAGGGGACTGACCCTCCCTGAAATGCGTTCTGTGGTTGCCCCATGAATGAAAGAGAGGTTGGGTTCTCGCCCTGCGAGAGTCCCCCTGACGCGGCTGCCGTGCCAACGAGCAGAGCTCCCCCCCCTTTCTTCAGGTGTGTCATGATCTTGCCGTCTTCGCAAGCCTCTGCGCCGCCCTCATGACTCAACCAGGCGTTGTTCAATTGCGTGAAATCGTCCAAAACGGGCGGCTCTGGCTGGAGAAGCTCGTGCTCTCGCGAGCTGTTGTGGTGATGACCGGGTATCCCTAGTCCTCTGTCTTCCCTAGCGTCTCCTGGTGGCTGCGCCCGCCCCTGACATTCATATCCTTGTACTTCTTGCTGCTGTTGCTGTCGTACATGGAGGTCCCTGTTTCCAGCTTGTTCTGGCACATGCTGTCCTGGCTGCTCTTGCTTGAGCTGTGAATGCTGCTGCTGCTGCTGCTGCAAGTAAAGCTGTTGGAGCTGCTGCTGGTGCTGTTTGGGTCGCCCCCCCAGTGAGGCGGTGATCGAAGAGGAGGAGCCGACGGTCGACAGGAGCGGGGGCAACAGTCGGGGGGTACACGCGGACTGAGGCGGCGCCAGCTGCTGGTGCGGAAGCCCCTGCAGGACCTTGCCCTCTTGGAGTAATTGCTGCTGTTGCTGCTGGTGTGACGATGGCTGTCGAATTGCTGGCTGTCTGGACATAACTTGATCCATTCCCGACTCCAATGGCTCTTGCGGACCGTGGTAATTCAAGTTCTGGGAGGGGGGCTGCGGCTGGCGCTCCAGCGTTAGGTGGGGGTGGGGGTCAAGAAGCAGCGTGGAATGCTCCATCGCCTTGTCGGGGTGAAAATGGCCCTCGTCGTTGAAAAACAGGCAGGCCAAGTCCACGTCCAGCGGATTCTCTTCTCCTTCCACCTGACGGTACTCATGGTCGTGGTGGAAACCCTCCAGATCCTGGAATTCGCTGCCCGACTGGCGCGGCTCCTCCCCGTCCCCCTTCTCCCCCTCTCCACCACTGACCACGGGAGAATGCGGGGCGGAGGAGGACGTGACGGAGGAACAGGCTGAGGAAGACGTGGCTCCGCCAGAAGAGGAGCCCGAGGAAAATGCCGAGTAGAAAGCCTCGCCTCCATCTTCACACATGGCGGCGTACGTGTTGACGGCCCCGACAGACCCGGGCATCAAGGAGCTCGCCTCCAGCAACCTCTCTTGTGTTCCAGGAGCCTGAGACAGGGGCCCGGAGAAAGGGGCGACCGGGTGATCTTTGCTACGCTGCTTGTGGCTCCCGTGGGTCTTGGCAATACCCGTGTGCACGGATGACGGGAAGGAGACTTGCGGGAGAGTGACGGCTTTCAATCCCTTCTGACCACCTGCACCCCCCTTTCCCTTGGTTGAAGACGTGATTGCCTTTCCATTCATCATAACTGTGCCTGTCAAACCCAGTTTCTTCGCCTTCTCGATCTTGATGAGGTATTTTTGAGCATGAGTCCGGATTTGCACCACCGTTCGGGTTTTCACAATTTGGCTGATTTTTTTCCACGATTTTCCATATATCTCCAAGCCTTTCAAAAAAAGCAAATGCTCTTCCTCATTCCAACGACCGGGTGAGTCCCGTGGAGAGGAGTCGCGTTTATTGGGCGGACTGGTGCTTGGAATATCGGGAGCGGCGGCGGGGGACATGGGCGAAAGGGAAGCATTGCAGACACTGCTTGTCACGTTGGGAGACAGCTGGGAAACCGTCAGCAGGGGAAAAGGGCTGTCACTTCCGCTTCCACTGCTTGTATTGCCATCCGATTCATTGCCACTGAAGCCAGAGACGCATGGCACTTTGCGTAGTTTGTTACCCTCCACAATCTTGAAATAGAGAGAAGGGCAGGGAGCAGGTTAAATTTGGATTTTAAAAACGATCGACAAGCAGCGATATCGGTCGAGCACCAAACAACAACAATGTACAAGAACGGTCTTAGTTCAATAAAAGGGTTTCAAAGAGAAAAGATTGAGCTCTCACGCGGTCATGCAGCAAAGAACAAGACATTCGCACCATATGTTCGAAAGGTCTATGCCCCAAAAAGCAGGCAGATACACACGAGCCAAGGGTAGAGCTGTATGACAAAGATTTAAGCATAAGACAAGAAGAATAGACAGGTATTGAAAAAACATGCTCACCTTTTTCGTCCTGCTCGGCATGATGCTTGAGAGCTGCAGGAAGGTCTGACAACCGAAGACTCTCCCTTGGGCAACGTGAACGACACGATTACGTGACGAATCAGTTACAAGTTTGCGGGACACCCAGCAGAAAGAAGTCTGCCAAGAATTTGTGTCGTTCTCAACCGACCTAGTGTTGCAAAGTGAGAGGGAAGGAGAGTCGATCATACCGTTCAAGGGTCGCATATATCACGCAGCGGGCACATCCAAGTACGAATTATCGATCAATACGCCTTTTACATGTATCTTTCACATGCACAACATGTGGCTTTCTTTCATGTCCTGGCATTGGTGACGGGAGAAATACTGGCAAAAGGAGAGAGCGTCGCACGCGGACACGTCTCCATCACCCCCGCAATGCTGCAGGCATCAACATCAACACTGCAGCAACAATTCCCAAAAACAGCCGCAAAACCCGCGCCATACCACCCCGTCCCCCATCAAATTCGACGACACACATGTTCATGCCCAAGAATCAGGGTCGTTTCCCGGCGGATGCCGGGAAAAAGGGCAAGCAATGTCCCGGAAAAGAGCAGGTGTCGAGGAGGCTGAGGGGGGAGGACGTGGCGTTCCCCTTCCTATCGCCCTCTCTCTCCTTCGGACCCTGACCGCAAAGAATCAACCGCATCTCCCCCAAGGAGACCTTCCGACCAAGCCCACGACCACGCACACGACCCGGCACTTTTTGGTGCACATGACCGTGGACACATTTGACCACGTGCGCACCGCCTCGGGTGAGGTGCCGGGAGACTTGGCCACTTCTAAGAGGCCGGCCTAGCCTTTGCGGCCGTTTAAACCGCGACCGTTTAACTCCAGAATGCCTAAGTACGTCAGCACCTGCTTGGCTTTTTCTGGGACTTGTGGCGACGAGAACTTTTTGGGGACTGCCTGGAAGGATGACGAAACAGGGGTGTGGGATGTTGAGGCTTCGGGACTAGTTGCCGGTATGGCATTGTAGCGTTGGCACACCCGGCCTTGCGTTGCCATATTGGTTGATTTTGGTGCACTGTTCACGATTTGGTATCTGTGTCGTGAAACCAGCATCTGTTGTGATGCAGTCATGGAGATCTTGCTGCTCGCCAGCCATGCAAATACGATTCTCCACCCGCATCCTATTCAACTTCACTTGGTCACTAATTTTACGGAACACAGGGGAAAGCTACGATGGTTGATTTTACATTTAAGATATTGCGCAGGCTTGCTCGTCGTGGATAGCTCGCCCTTCACAACAAGTTGAAGGGGTTAAGGGGGATGGTGGAGAAGAGGGGGGTGGACCCCAATACTCTCCTTCCATCCTGCGCAGGAAGCCGGCAAGTTTACTTACGTGTCGTCGGTGCATCCCGCAAATAATCGCAACATACTGAAATTTTTTCTTTAGTATTTGTGGAATACTCTGGCCAGTGCCATGGCCGGCACATTCATACGTAACCGGCTTCTTCCTCGAGTGGCAGTAGGCCTCTCTGGCGGCGTCGACTCTTCAGTCGCAGCCTTGCTTCTGCTCGAACAAGGGTACGAAGTCATCGGCGTTCACATGCAAAATTGGGACACTACAGACGAGGCCGGTGCAAGCGCATGCCCTTACACAGAGGACTTGAGAGATGCCGAAGCAGTGAGCAAACAGCTGGGGATCCCATTCCACAGGGTCGATTTCTGCCGTCCGTATTGGACGCACGTGTTCACTCCGTTCTTGGAGGAGTATGACAAGGGTCTGACCCCAAATCCAGACATACTCTGCAATCGCGAGATCAAATTTGACCGGTTCCAAGGATTTGCCCGGGACGTGGTGGGCACGCCCTGGATCGCGACGGGCCACTACGCCCGCCTTCGCCACTTCCCTTCGCTTGGCCCCTCCCTACCTGTTGGCCCACTCCCGTCCTCCACTTCAGAAGGAGGGCCGCGCAATGCACGTGCATGCACCGGCTCGCATTCTTCCCTTCCGGAGCTGTGCACAGGGATGGACGAGGCGAAGGACCAAAGCTACTTCCTCTCCCAGGTGCCGACCCGGGCTTTCCAACACGTCCTCTTCCCGCTGGGACACCTCCGAAAGGGGCAAGTGCGCGACATGGCGCATGCGGCGGGACTTTGCACGGCAGAGAAGAAGGAGAGCATGGGCATATGCTTCGTAGGCAAGCGACGGATGGGCGCGTTTCTGCCCGAGTATCTCCAGCCGCGGGCGGGGACCTTCGTGTCCGTGACCACGGGCGAGGTCCTGGGTACGCAAGAGGGGGCTTTGACCCTGTTGACGGTCGGACAGGGGGCAAGGATAGGGGGGGCAGAGGAGAAGTGGTTCGTGTGTGGGAAGGACATGGAGGCAGGGAGGATATACGTGGCGCCCGGGACGGACCACCCCGCGTTGTACTGCGACTGGCTCCTGGTGGCCAAGGAGGACTTCAATTGGATCGGACAAGCTCCGTGGGAGATGGGGAAGAAGCATGAGGACAGGAGCCAGCCGACCGACCGCCTGCCTTCCACAGCATCCCCCTCCGTCGCGTTTCGGTGCGAATATCGAGCCCGATACCGGCAGCCCTTGGCAGGATGCCAGGTATCTACCTCCTCGGATCACCCCGGTATGTTGCGTGTGGACTTTGATGTGCCTCAGCGGGGGGTGGCCTTGAGCCAAACACTGGCTTTGTACGCCGGTGAACGTTGTCTGGGAGGAGGGGCAATTGTGGAGGTAGGGCCGAGCTACTACGCGCAGGGGAAGCGCCTGCCGGAGAAGAGGTTGACATGGGCCGTATCTGGAGGGAAGCGATGTGTTGCAGAGGCGAGGGGTGGGGAGGAATCACCCAGGGCCTGAAGGGCGAGGTGCGGGCAGCGTGGAAGCTCGCAGACTCGCAGGCGGGAGGGGAGGGAGGGTGTTTGTATGGAACCCGGCGTGGAGAAGCATGAAGTAACGTCGAATTCCGTTCCCGCCCGGGAAAAGTACAGTTCAAGCTCGCAAGAAGGGCTAAAAGAGAATTGTTTCTTCTTTTGCAACGTGGCTGAGAGCTTCTAGCTGGTTCCGATGTCGTACAGAAATTGACATTCGACTCGAGGGCTGGGAAGGTTTCATGGAGCTCTTCCCCCCCGGTTTTCGCTCTGGTGCCTGAAACACCCCGACACGGTGCAATCACTGTGCACTGCAGTGCGCACCGCGCCGCATCCCTCCCTCTTACCCCCCACGTCCCCCTCCCCGACTCCTTCCTGAAGGAAATCTGACCACGATCAGGGGTATCAGACTTCCTTCCATCCCTTTTGTTGCCCCCTTCCAACCACCTTATGTTCAGTTCATCCTTGCCGCGCTCCCATATTCCCCCGCCTCCTGCGGCCTGATGCCACAGATGAGGACTGCGGGCCTACTACTGCTGATTTGCTTTGGCTTCCCGCCCTTGCTATTTCCTTCCTTCCCACGTTTCTCACCCCCGGCGCTATCTATCAACAGGTGAGTGGTCAATTACTCTATCGCCCTATATTGCCCTCCTTGAATCCCGTACAAAATTGAAACAAACCAAAGTTAGAAAATTTCCCCGACGCTTTGCAAGCAGAGCGAGTCTCAACACGTGCAAAGCTTCCCACTGTCCCTTCCAATCCTCACCGTCTTCTCACTCTCGTCTTTTTCTCCCTATCGCTAAAAATTTGGTACAAAAAACTCATCGTTCATCCTTCTCCGCTGCTTTATCCTCGACATCATTCCGATGTCCTCGTCGTCTCTTCTACAGGTCCCTCCCCCCCTTCCTCGGCCGCTCCCTCCCTCTTGACCTTGCTCTTCCTCTTGTTGGTCACCACGCGCCACCCAGCGTCCGGGTCGTTGAAGGCCTCCCACTGCGGTCACAAAAAGGGGGGGGGCAAAGGCGTATGAGGTGAGAAGAATCTTGCGGGTCAAGAGAACAGAGCTTCCCTGAGACTATCGCCTCCTAGACCTCCTTATCATCTCCATCCCCCCTTTCCTACCTCCTCCACCGTCCCTCGGTCGTTATTGTAGACGAAGGTCGAATTCGCCAGGCCCGCTTCCCCCTGGGCTTGTCTCCCCCCCATGGACGGCTCCTTCGCCTGCGAGGATGAATTTCCCCCTCCCGTTGCCCCTTCTTCCAGGGCACCCTTTTTCTTGTGCTTGTTCTTTTTCTTTTTGTTCTTTCCCACCTCCCCCCCTGGATCCGGGTGGACACCATTGCGGGCAGCTGCCATGGCGGCCGCGGGCGCCCCACTCGCTGGGGTGGGCACGCTCTGTTTTTTCGCCTTTCCTTGCACCGACTTCGTGGCCCCTGCCTTCGACGGCTGCTGTGTTTGATGTCGCGGTGGCGGCAAGGGCTTGGAGGCGCCAGCACCGTTCCCTCCCATTCCCTCCGTCTTTTTGGACTTGCCCTTCTTATGCTTGTGCCCGCCACGCTTTTTGGAGCCGTTGCTGCCTCCGCAGGCATGTGAGGCCATCAACCCCAGCCCTGTATGTGGTGGATCGGGAGGAAGGTTACGGGAGGGAGGTTTATCGTTGCGTCGATCTTACGCCCTAATTGTAAGGACGCGGGGCCTCCCGCCTCGTCTACCTCCGAAACAAAATACCTTTAAAACCTCAAGCTGTACTAGAACACGCCCAGCAAAGTTTTTCGCCCCCAAGAAATGTGACTCCCTCATGACATACGAGCACTGTCCGCCCCAACTCACCAAGCAAGGTAGCAGCTCCTGCGCTCATCAAAACCACGTTGGGGTCCACGCCTTGGGTATCACTCCATTCTTTTACCAGAGAGTAAACCGTAGTCCTAAAATTTTCCATATTCCTGCGCCAGAGACCTTGTACAAGTATGTAGTTGTGTTGTTGAACTCTTATTCCTGCAAAGAGTCGCCGTCGCGGTCACTTCGAAAGAGTGCAAGAAGGCCTCCTTTATCCCCTGAGATTGTGATACGGTGCGACGGACGTGGGGAAAAAGAAGTGCAGGGTCGTCAGTATGGCGTACTCCAAAAATGCACGATTTCATACATCTTCTCTCCTGGTTGCAAATGCATCCGAACCCTTTATGGCGTCTGACAAAGAGGCGAGTCTTTCCATTAGTCAGATGACTTGACGCAGCTCCTGATGTCGAACAAGTCGTTTACAACCAATCCCGTGACATTTCTAAGTTAAAGCTCTCTCCCCCAGCACGTAGCACATATTTCTTCCCACCTCACCGAAGCAGACGCATGAGACGGACGTCGCTTTCGGGGAATGTGGTCACTGGTGTGACAGTCCACACGATTTATGGCGGGTGAGGAAGGGAGAGCTTCTCTCACGTCCCAGACGTTTCTCGCCTGCTGAAGCCCCACAGCATAAAGCACGATTGATTGCCCTCCTTCATCCTTACTTATGGCGTGTGCCTGAGGGCCTAGGGCTGATACGGGCGTGTGTGGTCGTGCCCCGGTGACAGGATTGCCCAGGATGGCGTGTCAGTGACGGAGTATGATAACTTGGGGTGTGATCATGCACGCACGCCACATGTGCCTTCAGGCGAGAACGAAATGTAAAGGTCAAAAGCAGATGTCCTCCAGGCAGCATGGACGGTGCATCGGGCTTTATTTAGTTTCATCCGTTCCTTGAATGACGTTTTGCTTCCCTATCCCACCATTTCTTTCATTTGTCGAAGACATTCCGATAGTTTCTTGGTCTCAATGAGACTAATCACCACCCCTTGACCGGCCACGCTTTCACCACCCTCTCTATCATTTTTCGCGCCGACCTTGCTACTTCTCTTTCTTTTTTTGAGCACTTCAACAGCCACTTTCACATCACTCTCCCCATCTTTCATCAATTCGTGTTTGCTGTTTGGTTCTTTTCCTTTCTTTTTCGCCTCCTGAGGCGGTGCACGGGCGAAACAGTAATTCATCTCTGCGGCCTGCACCAATAATTCGTCTTCGAAGCGATCATATATTGCTTCATTCGGTGCATAGGGTAATGAGGACCCGTTTTTATTGTTTCCACGTCCCAGATCCACTGAGCAAGGGCTTAGGGTGATCAGGTTCTTGATAGCTGGAAACGTTGCCTGTGACAGTGTAGCGAAAAATATGAGCGGACAGACGAGAAGGACGAGGAGGACAGGAAGACGCGCCACGCACACCCATTTCAACTAGCAACGAGACCTCATCCCCTCCCCGTACATCATTGGATTGTGCCCACGCCCGGTCCTCTTCGCTGGACGAGTGAAGGACGGGCACCAAGGGTAGAGGTAGGTTGACGAAGCGGGCGTGCAAGAACACAAAGGTTTCCGGGCTCCCCAAGGCATGCTCCAAGGCCTTTTTCAATGTAGGTGGACAGCGGGGACGCAACAATTTGTCGCAGAGGCTGTGTATCCCCTCATTCTTTTGATGCGCGGCCAGGCTGAGAGTGGTGGCAAAGGCGAAGACGTCCGTCTCAGCCGTACAATGGATAATGCTTCCCAACCCTTTCTCTTCGACTATTAGGTCTGCCAGCGAGGTTACATTCACGCCCTATGTGAGGAGTGCATGATGGCGCGGAAAAAAGGGAAAAGGACGCAGGAGGGGGGCAGCATGGGTCATCGCGACAATGGGATCCCATCCTTTCAAGCTTATACTCTTTTGCCCTTTTTCGGGCGTATCAAAAGGATTAATCGCCTTGTCTATCATTTACCTCCGGCTCTAGCCACTGCAACAGGGAGCGAATCCCAAAGACGAAGTTTTCCTCTGGGTCGGAAACATCGAAGCTCACTTGCACTTCCTTGCCGTTTTCCTCCTTGATCTCGTGCTCCTTTATCGACCTCTCCTTCTCTTTGTAGTTTTTAGAAATTGTAGAATTTGCGCCACCAGTAGTTGAGTTTTTTGGGTCTTCTTCATCGCCACTACTGCTGCTGCTACTCCCGCTACCGACCTCCCCTGTCCCGTAGAGCTTGATTTCGTCCTCCGTGTAGTCGTCGTCGGAGGAAGAAGAAGAAGAGGCCAACGAAAGCTCTGTTCAAGGATGTACAATGTGAAAAAATGTGAATACTTCAATTCTCGAAGCTTTGCGCGAATCTGCAGGGCGTTGGCTTGTGTTTTCTCATCCTTACCTGCTGCCTCCGTTCCACCTGGAGCCGGCTCCGCATCCTTGTGCGGCAGCTTTCCGCACCCTTTCGGTGTCGAAGAGGTACTCTTCGTCTTTTTCTTCATAGAGTCAGCTGTAAATACGTTCGAGTATGTTTAATGAGGGAGGGACTGAAAGAGATATGTGGCAGGACGGAGCGCTCGTAGTATGGCGAGGCACATCGCCATCGCAATCCGGAGTGTTCCAGCTGTAGAGGAAAATTGCAAACTACACAGCGAATGTGTCTGAAAGTGCTGCTCGAATCCTCCTTTGTAGATGATAAAAGATGTCAGCAGTGCTCGATTGTGCGTCCTTTCCAACGGAACTAATTTTATACCAACAAATTGCAACCTGTGCGTGTAGAGAGGGTTGCACGCGATATGCGACGAACGCCGGAATCAGTGCAGCCAGGAAAGTGAGACAAATCCGACACACAATTCCGGGTTGCGGGCGTGATCATACTACCTTTTCAAGCTCATGAGCAACAACGGGGCCAATCATGGGCATTCTGTGGGAGTGGGCATCAAGGACGGCGGGGGTTCCGGGTGGGGGGGCGGCATGGGGGGGATTCGGAAAGGAGGAAACAGGGCTGCGGGCAACAGCAACAATACAGGCAGCAGCAACATTGTACAGAATCTCATCAATAACAGCCGTCCGTCGGTACCTCCTCGTGACAACACCCCCCTGCTTGGCATTGGGGCCACGGAGGCCTCTCTGAAATCGGACGGGAGCGGAGGAGGACACGGGAGTGGAGAGATAGCCCGGACCAATGGGGTGGGCTGGCGGGTGCATTTGAAGGGCACCGCCTGGCTCGTAGGCGTGGCGGTGGTAGTGGCCTTGGGTCTTTTTGGTGTGCTGGCCTTGCGGCGATCGCGCGGCCACGACCCTGTGCCTTTTGCCCACGTCTCCCATCCTTTGCAGCCTACGGCCCTGTGGGGTGCGGTGCGAAAACCTTATCCGACAGGGGCCTGGTGGACGAACTTGGTTTTGAACAAGGGAGACAACAACGTGGCGGTCCTCCCGTACGCGGTCAAAGCCACTGACACGGAGGGCCTTCAGGTGTCCTACTCCGCCTTCCGGCATCTGTCCACCGCCATGGTCATCGCGGATTTGTTCGCCCCGGACATGTCCCTGGCCACGGTCGAAAATGCCACGACGCACTACGTGGAATCCTACGACCCTTTGAGCGTGGGGCTGGTCTTTCCCACTGTCCTGCATTTGCAAGGGAATCGGCCGTCGTACTATCGTACCCACTTGGTCCGAGGGTGCCCCTATGTGACCGTGGAGTACTACGGGTGCCGACCTCGGGTCAAGGCGCCGAACATGATCACCGTCATCAACGGCTTGCTCTTCCGGGAAAACGCCACCTTCCAAGCCGCTGCTTTGACCGGCTCGGTCTTCGATATCACCGTCATCAGCGGCCAGCACTGGATGCTCTTCGCCGAGCCCCCCATCACCTTGGTCTGGACGATCGACGGCTCCCTTACCGCCGTGGAGCCCTACACCGGCTTCCTGCGCGTGGCCGTGGCGCCGGTGGAGAAAGTGAAGCCAGTCTTGGTCAAACACTGGCACACGTATCCCACAGGGGGGGAGGTTTCTTTGGAGTACCCCGGGAGGGGGGGAGTGACCGGGGGGCGGGGAAGCAGTGACAGTGACTTGATGATCACCTACCGGTGGCGACGGCGGGGGGAAGGGCAGCTCTTGATGCTGGCCTTGCCCCATCATGTGGAGATTCTGCAGGACGCGGCGTTCTTGACGAATGCCACGGATGTTTTTCAGACCTTGAAAGGCAGTATGACGGGGGTGGTGGGAGACAGATGGTACATGAAGGAAGGATTGCCACGTCCTTTGGATGCGAGCGATCCCACGAAGAAGAAGAAGAAGGTCACCCGGAGTCATGCGGGGAGGGAACACATGTACGGCTTCCACGCGCCGAGGGGCATCCAGGACGAGAAGTCGTTGAAGGCCGTGCAGGGGGCGGTCTCGGAGGATTTGGCCGCCATCAAGAAGGGCGGCACGGAGCGATGGAACAAAACGGACAAGAGCGACGCGTATTGGGCGGGGAAACGCATGGCCATGTACGCGCGCTTGGCCCTGGTGGCGGAGGAGGTTGGGATGGAGAAGGAACAGAAAGAGGCCGTCGCGCTGGCGGCCGCAGCCCTTGAACCTTGGTTAAAGGGCTCGAACAAGAACCCCCTCGTCTACGACACCACCTGGGGGGGCCTGGTGTTGCAGAGTGGGTTGAGCGACCCCTACGTGAATTTCGGGAATACCTACTATAACGACCATCACTTCCAATACGGGTACTTTTGTTACTGCGCGGCCGTGCTGGCCCGTTTCGACCCGGCGTTCGTCAAGCGTCATAAAGAGGCTTTGCGGGCCCTGGTCGCCGACATTGCCAACGACGACGACACCTCTCCTTCCTTTCCCCTTGCCCGGCACAAGGATTTCTTCGACGGGCATTCCTGGGCGAGCGGTCTCTTTGAGCAAAACAATGGCAAGTCGCAGGAATCCTCCTCGGAAGCGATCAACGCCTATTACGGTGCACATTTGTACGGTCGGGCAACGGGCGATGTGAAGCTGGAAAATTTTGCCAAGTTGCTTCTGGCCATGGAAATCCGCTCCACGCGTTGGTATTGGCACATGCAAAACAACACCAAAATCTACGACCCCATCTTTGCAGCGAATCGGATGGCGGGCGTGGTGGGGGGGCTGGACGCTACCTGCCACACCTGGTTCGGGGCCAGCTTGGAATACGTGCATGGGATCAACATGATGCCCTTCACGCCGGTGACGGAGGCCGTGTTGGACGCCAATTTTGTCCGAGAAGAATACCCGGTCCTGGCCAGCGTCTTGTCCCGGTCGGACGATCCCGTGGAGGAGGAATGGAAAGGCTTCATTTACATGGACCACGCCGTCATCGATCCGGCTGCCGCCTGGACGGAAGTTGAGAGTTTGAAGCGGTATGATACCGGGAACAGTAAGAGCAACACGCTATGGTGGGTGGCGACCCGTCCGGGCGCTGGAGGTGGGGACTCCAAGTAGGGAAGGGGAAGAGCATGGGACGTTTATTACTCGTAGATGGAAGAAAGCAGTCATGATTGAAAAAGTAAAACCTGTCGCCCGCCATTCAGTTGGACTGGGGGGGGGGGACAAGGTTAGGTCACAGGGGCCAATGCGAAAAGGTGGAGGGAAAGCAATAGTCAACAGATGGAGTGTAGAGCAAAGACGAAGGGGCGTCGAGCATGCGGTGGGGAAAAGGAGGAAGGCCAAGGACCACCCGTTCGTGTAGGTTTCTGGATTGGGTGGTCGCGTGGGCGGAATTGAAGGGGAAAATGAGGCTGTCGAGATAGTCAGAGAGGGATTCCTTTCTCAAAATGATGCATCTGTCTTTCCCTGTAGGCCATCTCTTGGATCGAAAAAAATGAAAAAAGGGCAACGAAAACGAACCAATCAGATGTTCCGTTCATAGAATCCGGTTTCTTATCAAATGCGGTGGGTTGCGGGGCTGTGCTTTTGTCAAGGCGATATATCTGTACATGGTTCGCGAGTGACCCAGAGACCGTGGTCAAGAGCATCGACAAGGGTCTATCACTTTGGTGTCCCCCAGGGGACATATGCATCGTGACAAATCCACTCCACTGCCTGTGCGGGGGTCAAAAGCTTCATATAACACATACCCGCAAAGCGAGGCAGGGTGTCGATCGGCGTGTACAAGACCGGAGATCGAACTGTCACCCGCATCGGATCCTCCACGCGCGCTTTCACTTCCAGAGGCGTGGCCACCCAAGCCGGACCCCCTCCTCGTTCGGCTGTGATCTCGTCATCGGCTATAAACTCCAATTTTCGTCCGTACCGGTCGTAGCGCCTCCGGGCTTCCTCGCTCACCTTTTCCAAGGCCTTCTGGAAGGTTCGATGGTTGAGCTCGGCGGCTGTGGGCGCTTTCTTGGACGGATATCGCCTCAGGGCTTGGACGACGGCTTCTTGCCGTTTCATTTTGAAGTCCAACGCTGGAGAGATCTGTTTGGTAAAGCCGATCCGAATGGCCGCCTCCGGGACTTTCCGAACGCACACCTGCAAATACTCGCTTTCCGTGTCCAAAAAAGGCTTCGAGTAAACGAATTCCCCCTCACTTTCATAGAGCAAGGCACGCACGCTGTTCCTTCCCACGCCTTCCACGGAAGCCACCTCCGCCTGGGCCCACCGGATAAAATCGTCTTCCGCCTGAGGCGTGCTCTCGTCCAAATAAGGGCGCACCATCCTCCCCGTCGCCTCGAAAGCTTGGCGGAGGACACTGGCACCTGCCACACGGGCCCGTCCGTTCAAAGGGAAGAGATGATAGGCCAGAAAAGAGGCGACGATCTTGCCCGTCATCCTGTGGGCTTCTTGGAGAGCGACGTAGGACGGTAGGTCCCGCCGGCCCGACATGCGCGCGGCTTTGGACTGAGAGCCGTCACCAAATTGTTGGTGGGAGACACCGGGGAGAAGGACGACGGGTTTGTCGAGGAGGGCGTCTTCGAAGCCTTTCTTGGCCATCAAGGATTCCACCTCCGCGTACTCCAAGGCCCCGCCGGTGAAACGAATGTAGCCGTCCATCTCCCCCAGCAGTTGGAGGATGGGTTTGGGGAAAGCAAGCACACTCCTGGGTTTCCATGGTAGAACGCCCCGACTGTTTAGTGTGGACCCCAAGTGCACGAAAGCTTGGGATCGTGTGAGCGCGGCCTCGTACGCAAGGAAAGCCCCGCACTGTGCCCTGCGACGGCCACAGGGGCCCGGGCCGAAACCCCTCGCAAGCTCACTTCCGTCAGAATGGACGCTAGACGGCGTTCAGGTTCTTGAGGCAGGTAGCCGAGGTTGTTGAAGAATTTGGCCACAACCACGTAGGCCTTCACGTCATAATTTGCAGCCAGAGCATCCTGGATGGCCAGCGCGGTCTCCCGGTAAGCAGCGGGACCCATGCCAATGCCGGGAAATAAAACAAGCACCATGTCTGCCTCAACAGAAGTTGGAGGCTGGGAAGAGGTGTCTTCCTGAGGGCTCGATGTTCCGCTGCTCCGGCTACCCGGGGGAAGAAAGAGACTTTTCTTGACATAAATCGCATCCCCACCATCCATTATTTTGCGGCCAACAAACCGGGGTACGGCCGTCAAAATCCTTCCAAGACTTGGTAGTGCCATGGTCTGCTGTCTTGTGCGACCCGCTTCTTGTGATACAGGCCGCTCGAGAAAATTAGCGAGGGGAGAGGCTAATTGGGAGGAGGTCGGGCCACAGAGGAAAGCGGATGAGATTTTGCCCGGGGCGCTGGCCTGGAATGATGAGCCACAGGAAGAAGCAGCTGGTTGAATGAATGCTTCCGACGCCATGGCACTTGCCGCAGGCTGTGCAAACAAAAGCAGGAAAAGCAAGCACATGAGTGCTGGTGTGGCCCGTCCCCTCTGATGAAGCATGATATAATCCCCCTGTCCTTGTACGGAAAACAACGAAAGTATGAGGTTTCCAATCCCTGATCTCACCGGAAACTTTATTGGATGTGCTTTGGTGCCTCCTCCTTTCCCTTTCTGGAAGTATCAAAGCCAAAAGGGCTTCCGTGATCTCATCGTCGTCATCTTCGTCATCACAAAGTGATGAGAAAGAAAGTGCGCGAATTATGGAGTGGATTTACGAGGTTTTCCTCTGGTCATTGCCGACAAGTTGATTATTGCGCTTAACTTTCTTCTCAGTCTCCACCAATACTACTTGTTAGTCATTTATCATTCATTTCATGCCCCATGGATGTCGCGCAGGCTTCCATACTACGTGTTTCCCGTGCTATTTCCTTCCATCTACTTTTGGCGCGAAAGTTCTGTGACCCATGTCCAAACCCGTCACTGCTTTCCCCCCCGTGTGGAAAACCTGTATGTGATTATTGTATTCCCCCGCATTTCGACGCATTTGCCGGAATTTGAGGCCTAGCTTTCCTCATTTATATTTTAGCAGTCTTGTTCATTTCTACTCTTTTCGACTTTGCTGCTTCCCAGGACTCCGACTACACGCACAAGCTCCCGGCTCCGTTATCGTCTTCAACACCACGTGCATCTTAGCTAAGCAACTCAGCATCGTCACGATGAAACGCGACTGTTGCATCGTACTAGTTCTCGTATCGATTCTGAGCCTTATCCCTGCAGATGCTTTTCTGGTGCCTGCGTCTCCGTTACGGACGCAAGCTTCTAGTCTACTGACCATGGAAGCGACAAAGGTAACGAAGCTATATGATTTTCCATTGCGTGCACCTACTTCTCAGTTCGAGGCATCCATTTTTGCATCTCGAGACTTCATAGTAAATGATGACTTGGCGAAGAATTTCTATGTAAAACAAATATTTCGACGCTGTGTTGTCCTTGGTATGCCGTAGTCGGTCGTTCTTCGTCTTACCGTCGTCATTTCCCGGGTTCTAATTCGTCGCAGGACCCTCAAACCCCCGGTAGCCCGTGGATCAACCTCCCTCGGAAAATCCTCGCTCCTGCTACGTTGGCCTTTGCAACCTGGCAGTCAACCTTTTCCTTCCAACCGGGCATCCTGGGGGCTTCCTCTTCCGTCTTCCCCGGCTTTGAAACAGTCCAATCGGCGCACGCGGCCCGGCCTTCCAACGCGCCCTCGTCAGCAGGCAGTCGGGTGAACAAGGACGCGGAGTCCCTCCTCAGGTATGGCCTGCCCATTAACAGCAAGGAGGCCCGTGAGCTGCAAGAAGCCGTTGAAGGTGTCAAGGAGAACATCCGGGGAAAGCGGCTGAACGAAGGGAAAAAAGACGTGCAGCGAGCCAAGTCCATCCTGGCGTCCAAGAGGGAGAAGCTCCTCAAAGCCGTCCGACCGGACGGAAAGGAACGGGCACAGGAACTGTTGAAAGAACTGGAGGGGAATCTTGACGAGCTGACAGCGACTTTTGCGGAGGACGCCGGGAGAGGTTCGGAGCAGGAACGTGCCAAGCTGGACTTGGCCTACAAACAGCAATTGGACGCCTCTCGAGCTGTCACCGAGGTGGAGGAGTTGATGGTCCCAGCTGGGTATACTGTTTCGGTGCCTGAAGAATTTAGCAACCTTCCTCAGTTGCAAGGACGGGCGGAAGTAGACATGGTGTTGAAGAAAGGAGAGGCGGGGGAGAAATTTGAAATCAAAGGGAAGCTCTATGATTCCATCCAGGTGAAAATGGTCATCGATGGATTCAATGCCCCCGTGACGGCGGGAAATTTCGTAGACCTGGTGCAGAAAGGTTTCTACAACAACAGGCCTATCACGCGAAGCGATGGATTCGTGGTTCAATACGGCGATCCGGATCCTCAGGGGGAGGTGCATGGTTATGTCCCCTTCGGGTCTAAGGACGTTCGCACCATCCCATTGGAAATTTTTGTGGCACAAGACGAGTCGCCCATGTACGGTATGACGACGGAGGACGATGGACGCGGCTACAGTGCCACCCGTTTGCCGTTCCAGGCATACGGGGCGATTGGCATGGCCCGCGAGGAATATGTGGCAGATTCCGCGAGCAGCCAGGTTTTTTGGTTGCTGTTTGAGAGCGACTTGACTCCCGCAGGCAAAAATTTGCTGGACGGTCGTTACACTTGCTTTGGCTATACCACGGAAAATGCCGATTTGCTTGCTGGCGTGAAGGAGGGCGACGTGATTGTATCGGCCAAGGTGGTAAAAGGAGGGGAGAATCTCGTGAAAAAATAGACGAAGGAGAGACGCGAGGAAGGGGAGCAGATAGGATTTGAGGGTGGTAGGAGGCAGGACAGGAAAGTTGATGATTGACTGACTTAGTTTTAGCTGTCTGTGGGGCGCTTTATGTGCGGTGAGCAGCGTCACAGGCTACACAGAAACAGTGTTTGCTTTCGCAAAGAGATAATTGAAACCAATGCAAATGCTTCAGGATTTTTCGAAACCACATGAAAGAAAATAGAAAAAAGCATTCGTACCAGCATCGGCGGGAACGCCCGCAAAGAACGAGGTTTCAGGACGTTTTTTACGGTGTTATGACCCCCTAAATTACTGCCACACACGGTAACCACCATTGCACTCATGTCACCTTGTTATGTATTCTTACATTTTTCGCCACTTTGTTACCCTGATCCCTTTTTCCCGTGTTCTGCTTACGCCCTCTCTCCCTTTCAGCCTGGCGGCTTGCGCTCCGAGTCATCCAATGCCTTCCAGCCCGTATCCCCATGGGCGGACAAACACCGACTTGTGCAGTAGACGTAGGCAAATTTGCTGAAATACGCATTTTCCCTGACCTCGAAGGCGGCTTTGCACCAGGAACATGTTCCAATCTCCACCGGCTTCTCCACTGGGGGAGGAGGGCGCCACCATGCCAACAGGCGTCGCATGTTCCCACCCCCAACTCTCGCGAGGTCTGAAGGAGACACGCCAAGACGAAGAAGACGGGGGAGAATGTGCTGGGGAAGGTGCGTGTATCCGAACCCTCCGTATTTTTGGAGTTTCAGACGGCAAGTGATGGTGTGGGACAGGAGAATCCGGGAGGCGAAGCCCTCCTCGCAAAGGAGGCTTACAAGCCGGGCGCCTTCCTCGTCCGAGGCAACCTCGGAGGCCAGAGCGGCAGTAGGGGACGCATAGAAAGCATTACCATGGAAGGAGAAGGAGAGATGGACTTGGTCGTCATACTTTAAAATAGCCGCGTAGGACCGGAGAAGATGCACGTGACACGGGCAACGGCAAAAGACTATGGGGGCGTGCTTGGCGCCACCCGCGTGCACACCATCAATAATGCTTAGCGCCCTGCTTTCCGAAAATGCTTCCTGCCCCCAGACGTCGTGGGTGGTCAGGAAGATCGGAACGCCCTGACAGAGGCGGGAGGCCATGCCCATGGCCTTGAGGAGGACGCCCTCTAGTCTCTTGCCCTCTTCTTCCGAGATTCCTCCTCGTAAGGCAGGCAAATCTACCAGGCCCAAGAATCCCATCCCGATCCGCTCCATTTTCAAAGGAACGAGGGCGCTCGTCGGCCCTGGCAACTCAGGTAAGGTCCCGCTGGTTGGCCCTGGGGATGAGACTTCGACGCCAAATTTGAGCTTATGAACCAGGTCCGTGGCCATAGTTTCGGGAGTGGAGGAGCCTTGGCAGTCGGATGGCAGTACACCTGTCACAACCATAATATTCTTTTTTTCAAGCCTGGCGGCCAGCCGACTCAAGGGCTCACGGTCGCGAGAGGTAGGACAGGAGGAGTGTATGACCACCTTGCAAGAAGTGCTGGATGAGAGAGACTCGGGTAGTTCCAAGACAGCCTCGAGTTCGCGCAGCATTTCATCTGCTGAGGGAAGACGTAAATTCCATAGGTGCTGTCCGGGATTACTTCGAATGGCTCCCAGATTTGAGAGGCAGATTTCTTCTTGGTTGAAGGCGCTGGAAGACATACTCGGGGCAGAGGTCAGCGACTCATCTAAAACAAGACCATCCGAACCCAAGCAAAGGACGGACAATGAAGTTTCCAAAGAAGTCGTGACCGTCCTAATCATGACAATTATGTTGTCGATACCGTACGCTATTCCATTATTTACGCTTTATTATTGGCATGAGTTGCGTCGACACCTGCAATATATATGACGAGATATGATGAAATAGGGCCTGAGATACACAAGCGTCGCACCCAATGTGTCAACACTTCTCCAGAGCAGCTGTACCAATAAATGGTCGGCTCATTGGGCGTATGGAGGGTATGGATGGGGAGGTATCGTCTTTTCCTAACTACTAGTTGAAATTCTTGGCGATGCCACAACGCTGGATGTCCGAAAAAGGCAGCTGAAGAAACGCACACATTTCTCACTCTTCGGAAGCGAGCATGCAATGATGCCCTCGGTCTATCAATACTCACTTGCTCAATAATTCTGACTGTTTTTTATCAACAGGCCACAATGAGGGTCAGAGGCCTCGAGCCGGGTAGCTTTTTCCAAGGACTCGTCCTTCTCAGTGCCGCGAGTCAGGCAGGCAGACCTTTTGCCCAATCGCCTATCTGCCCTCTATCCCGAGAAAAATCACATTTTCCTGCCTTTTGTTCACCTTACTCGTCGCAGTCATGTCCATGGATCATCACTCAGGTATCAAGGTGGCAACTTTTGTACAAAATGTTCTTTATCAGCCGACTCTAATCCAGCTTTTGCCACATCCAGCGAGGTGGCGCCGTCAACCATGATAACGATACAAGAGAGGGATTGCTCCTTCCAACGCCTGCATTTAAGGCAGCTGAAGAGACTTGGAAGACTCCGCAGGGAGTGCAGTGGACGCAACTCCTTCTCGATTCTTTCGAGAAAACCACTGGTTCATTCCTCCTTTCCAACCGCGACACGCTAAACGCAGCAGAGCAAGCGAGAGCGCTTTTCTTCTCCTCCCGGGTCATTGTTTCGCATCAAACACAACAGGATCCAGTGTTGTGCTACGGTAATGAGAAAGCATTGGCGTTGTGGGAAATGGATTTGGAAACCTTGACCTCCTCTCCATCACGATACACGGCGGAGCCAGTTGCGCGAGAAGAACGGCAGCGTCTGCTCGATGAAGTTAGGTCAAAAGGATACATAGACGACTATCGTGGTGTACGAATATCATCCACGGGAAGCCGTTTCGAAATAGTGAAGGCGATAGTTTGGGAAGTGTATGATACACTGGGAGTAAGGAGGGGTCAAGCAGCGACTTTTTCTGAATGGAGGACTTTGTCAGGACAGGCCTCTGAGAACGCGTTTAAATGAAACAAAGCCACTTTCGTTGATCAATGTCACATTGTTTATTTTTCCTTTGGTTCGTGGCCGATTCGTCATTGACTCCTGCGCAGCCAAGATCACTTCTCTGTGGCAGTCTCTGGCAAAGGCGGAGGCCAAATGGGGATGGGGGGAGGTTAAACTATATCGAGACTTGACGCTTACACTTTTCTTGCCCTCTCTCGGGCGTGGCGATTGCTCAAACAGTTTTGTAATCGTATGATTTACAGGAAGTCTTTTAAAGGGTGGTCTGAGCGACAACAATTAAACTTGCTTGGGGAAGCTCTTGCTAGCCACGATAGCGATGGCCACTCCAACGTCGACACGTACGGTTTTAGAAGCAGTCCGTAAACTAGCCGGAAGCCTCCGCATAAATTCCAGCCTTGCAACAGCAGCTCATACGAGTGACTGCTTGGACGCGGCGGAGTTCTTGATGCTTGCCGTGGGGTCACATGGTGATGAACATGCAGCAGGGCTCGTCCTACAGTGGGCTGTTGCCATGTTGACGGGAAGAAATCGGCAGAAAAGATCACTCGCACCGCAGCCCCAAACTCCAGATTCCCCGACAGGGATTGAAAGCGATGGAAGAGCTTGGCGCCTGTGTGCAAATGCCGTGTCTGTCCCTTTGTCGAAGTCCATCACCACTACGCTTTCGCAACACGCATCGCTGGGATTGTTACAAGCCGCTGTTACCACAGTCTTTCGTCCTTCTACCCCAAGCTCTGCGGCCGTTGCGGCCGTCTCTTTAGTCAGTGCATTGCTTGGACGAGGATTGCCCCAGGTGCCGGCAGACAAGGTGCTGGAATTGGCGGCGGACATAGTTGAAAACTTATGCTTAATTTATCAACGGCAGCGACTCCAGCATCACGCGCAAGACAACAAGAGCAGGCTTGAGCAACAACTTGTTGCCAACGACCTCATATCAGCAAGGAATGCGTTGTGCGTCGTGGTCTTGCAGTACCTGGTGGCGGTGCAAAGGCAGCAAGCCAGCCAAAGGAAAGCTTTTCAGATCCTAGTAGGTCGGATGGTGCAGCCGTTACTCACTCTTCATTCCCACTTACGAGGTGTTTCCCGGGGAGGCATCAGAAAGAGGGAAGATAAGGGTCAGAATGACGTGCGAAAGGGGGGATTTTCACTCCGCCAGACCATCGACGCGGTGCTGGGTGAACTCTTGTTCCATCGCGAGCATGTGGAGGCCCTCAGGGTACTGCTTGCCTCCAGAATTACAACCAAGGCCGGTGCTAACACCGCCGGCGGGAGTAAGAAACGACAGCGTGGATCGTCTCCGGCAAGTGCAGGTGGGGGAGAGGGGAAAAATGAAGAAACAAGCGCCTGGATGTGCCAAGGAGACGCGGCAGCAGGATCATGGACCGCATATCAGGGGATACTCCTGCAAGCACTGCATCGATGGGCCAACGAGGAGGAAGATGAAAGCCTGAAGGAGAGCATTGTCCATTCGTTCGAGCACTTGTTCCGTCTTTTTGTCATGCGCCTGGTGACCGTCAGTGCGCTCTCTGCGACGGCAGCGACCCAGCTCAGCGAGGCAGACGGAGGAGAAGGAGCGGATGGAGGGACGGAGACGAGGGACATGAACGCTGTTGCCTCCATTCTGGGGTCAAAACGGAAAGAACAAGTGGTGGCTTCTGCTGCTACTTCCTCCCCTCTTGTTTCACGCCCGTCCTTCATGTTTGGCGTAAAATTGTGGCTTGTTCTAGTACCTATGGCTTCCCCCACGACCTCCGGGCTCCCACATGCAACTTCAATCCGCGAGGCAGGGCGATCAGCGGAAGCGCTGTCTCCAGAAACACGTTCCTACCGACTTGTAGCCGGGAGGCGGGTTTTAGAAGCGATGCTCACGTTGAATGTGTATCACTACGAGGCAGATTGCTCGCCCGATGGTCAGTTTCAGATTCTCAAATCCATGTTTTCAGCCCTGCTAGGGCGAGAGGAGGGACACGGGGAGTCCAAGGATCGCAAAACAGAAAGCGCGGGCAACGGAGTGATGGTCAACATGCTTGTGGAAAATTTGCGGTGTTTGGCGACGATGCTCCGGATCGATCACCGTCTGGCGGAGGGTCAATTATCGGAGCTCGTCAGCTTGCTCACGCGGCTTTATGCGGTTGCTTCCACGTCTGCAGTCTCCGTCGATCGTCGAAAGATGTCCGATGAGGTGATGGGGGGGAGCGAGGCCGACGAGCATGGATCCTTGCCTGTGGAGGGGAGGATGGTGGGGGAAGGGGAGCAGGACAGAGTCTCGGCAAGGAATGCCCTCCGCCAGGTCTGTGTACGCGTCATCGTCGAGACGATTGGGACGTACACCCGACTTCGAAACGTCGACTTGCTAGTGCAAGCCGTGTTTTCGATGGAAGTAGCCCAGGACATGGCTGTGACGGCCCTAATCAGTTGTCCTGAAGTAGCAAGTGCGGTAGGAAGCGCGTTGCGGGAGAGCCCCCCCCCCCAGTTGATCCCTCTCTGGGATTTGATATCGAAAAGATCTGCCCTTTTTTCTGCCTCCGTCTTGAACTATGACTCCGAATTGGAGCTGAAGACAACTGCCGCGGGGGAAGGAAAGGAGGCGCCGGAGATGGCCGTGTCCCTTCGTCTGGGACGGCCCGGGGTCCGCTCTAAGCTATTGGGCCTATTGTTGGAGAACATACAGGTGTCGGCGGCGAATGCTTTCGCACTAAAGGGTCGCATAAATGGAATACTGGCCCATTTGAGGAGGTTGGTTCTTGACGAGCTGCGGGAGGGGACGTCGGGGGAGCCGTCGCCTGGGACACTGAGGGGAAAAGGGCGGAGAGGGCCTCGGGATTCGGACGCGATCCCAGGTCCGTCTACGGTGAGGGTAGCTTTAACATTGTACGCCCATCTCTTGGAGCTGGATCTTTTGTGCGATTTTTGGGTCGAAAGCTCTGACGACACAAGTCGCAGTAGCAGCAGTGACCGGGATACGGAGCCGTCGTCCAGGACGTTCTCCACCCATGGTTCTTTCGTGAAAGCGGTCGTGAAGCATATTTCCTCCCTTGTTGGCTGCAGGAAAGTAGTGGACATGCTGGTTGTGAGCAGGCTTTACCAGCTCTTGGTAGAGAAGGGGGGGCCGCCCGATGGTTGGGGCAGGGAGAGCGCCTTAGCCCTTGGGGAGCACGTGGAGGACAAGGAGGAGCGGGACCTTGTTGCATGTCTCTTCCAAGCCCAGCCAGGAAACGGGGATCAAACAATAGGAGATGACGGCAACGCCGGGAACAGGGACGGTTGGCAGTGCAACTTGGCGATTCTGGGCCCCAGCTTGCCGTTGTGGGCGTGGTATTGCGGGAAGGAGCATTTAGACACCTTCTGGCACAGCATTTTCTCCGACTCGTACAGTGCTACACGGAATTTAACGTCGTGTCACAGCCGTCCTTCCATCCGCTTGTTGACAGATGCCAGCTTCTACGAGATTTCTCCGCTGGCTTGTCGGTGCATCCCCGCGTGGTCTTTTTATGTGTGGGAGTCACTTGCATCCATGCGACCGGGATCAACACCAAAAAAAGGCTTGCAGCAATTGAAAGGGTGGATGGAGCGGGGGGGCGTCGCGTCTCTGGCGATGGCAACCGAGTACGCGTGTTTTTTGTCAGCGCCGACCTCAGTAGGGAAGACAAAGCGTGCAACGAGTCCTGTGGAGAAGGAGAGGAATCCTTTTGTCAAGGAGTGGGTAAAATATACGCAAGACGATTCCAACGAATCCCTTGCTAGAGCTGTGCACCTTTGTCGGCTTCTAAACAGCTTGCCGTCCGAATACCTGCCCTCCGAGCAGGCCCCGTTGCGCTTTCTCTTCTCTGTGTTTATTTCCTGCGGGATCACGCGCAATCCGACAAGTACTGGCAGGCACATTTTGGCCTTAGCACTCGCTACGTCCGCCACCCAAGCCCTGCAATCATCCCCTCAGGAGATTTTTCCCTTGATTAACAACTCCACGCACATTTTTGAGCAGTGGTTCCTGCCTGTTGTCCTCTCAAGGTCTGCACCATCCTTGTCATCTTCCTCCGTTCCCTCCTCGGCCGGCGACGAGGTCGGTCTAAGCCTTTTGAAGAACTACATCGCTTCTTTTCTTCTGAGGCCAGGCAATTTTCCAACAGAAGGAGGAATGCATGTAAACGGGGCAAAGGGGCAGGGGCAAGAGAAAGCTATGACCCGGCTAGTAAGCTGCCTTCTCAAGGATAAGCTGTTGCCTTTGTTGGAGAAGCATCCCGGCTCAAATGGGAGTGATGATGACAGCGACTTAGCACATGCTTTGCGTCTGATCCAAGCGCTTCTTGCTCCCTACCTTAGCAAGGAGGGGATGGACGCATCGATGGAGGGAATCGATGGTCGGGAAGACATATTGAACCTGGCGGCGAGCCGGCTTGGTCCTGCCGCGGCACGGCATTTGCCTTTTTCCGCATCTTCGGAGGATTTTTCAGTCCTGGCGGACCTCATGAAATTGGTAGGGCAAAATACCTCCGAGGGCGATGCGTTGACTCCCGCCGGGGCGAGACGACAGGGGTCCTTCAAGTTACCTTCTCACACAGTACTCCGGGTACTCAAACCGGGCAAAACGGGGAATATGTGCACTCGAGCCTCGAGCCTCAAACTCGTGGCGGCGTACTTACAATACGGCATGCGAGAAGAGGATTTTGCCCAAGAAGGGGCCATATTGGAGGCGATGGTCGATTTCGCCATGCATGTTCCCTCTGCCTCCAAGACTCCGGCCACGGCTTTTGAGGCCCGGCAAGCCCATTTTCTGGCAACAGCCATCGAAAATGCCCGGGGAGGCTCCTTCGTACAGGGACAGGCATTGCATCGGCTCATTGATTGCATGTATGCAGCCCAGGAGGCATTCTTGAGTCGACCAGCGGGCAGGTCTAGGGCAGCGGTCACGGACACGTTAAGGCGCGCCTGTTGCTTTTTCGAGCGTCTGGTCGAAGCAGCGGATTCAAGAGAGGGCCCCGCAGTAGAGGCAATACGTCTGGTTGCCCAAGACTTTCTGGGGCTTGCGTCGTCGCTCGTAACGGTATTGATGACCCGCCTCCTCGACCGTGAAGCGCCTCCGGCCTCTAACCTACTCTCACAGAGCGAGCTCGATGCCTGTCTCTCCAAGGTCCTGGGCGTCTTGCGGCTCTTCGTGCGGAAACGCTGGCTCTTCCCCTCGGGGTCAGGCATGCGTGTCGAGGACGTCGGTCGCATCCTCGCACCGGTGTCGGCCCTCATCCCAGTCATGCACCGCGTCGGGGGAAAGACAGGGGAGCCGCTCGACGAGGTGCCGCCTGCCGAGGGCCCTTTCGCAGGTATTTGCAACCTTCTTTCAACACTGCTCAAACTGCATCCTCGGCTTGTGAGCCAGAGTGCTCCTCCTTTCTTCCTGGTCGCACGCGCTCTGTTTCGTCTGCTCGTCGTCAAAAAGACGTCTGGAAATGGTCCATATGGAGAGCTAGGGGCCGTCAAAGCATGGGTGCGGCTCATTGAGCACATAGCAGGCCAAGCTACGCTTTTGCGGAAGCATCTGATGATGTTGCTGGTGGATTATTTGTCGGTCTACCCTTACCTAGGGGTGGAGGACAAGGAAGTTTTGCAGACCGGGGCATTCGCCCTGATTGATGCGCTCAACTCGTCTGAGGTGCAGCACATGAATGCCGCTCTTTTGGACCCAGTAGGACAGGCCTTGCTGAAAAAGCTGTACAGTGAGTACCAACAGCAGTATAAGTTCCGGGGGAAGGTATAGCTATAGTCGTGTACAAGACAGGATGAAAGCAAGTGTTGCGTCTTTTCTTTTCTTGCGGCTTTTATTCGACGATTCTTTTAAAATGCGAGTTTCGAGTCATATTTTCTATAATCGTAGCAAAACAGCTTACTCTGAAAAAGAATATTTAGCGTTGATATTACATGCCTGTTTTCCACTCGTGCCTGAGTGGCATCTACTCTTCTACACTTCTTGGAACGCGACGTACTATACTTGTACCTCGCAATTCTTGTTACGCATGGGATTGAGCGTTTAGCATTAGTATGAAGTGGAAATGCCTCTTTATAGAGACATCAATAAGGCACAAGCCCATAGCCTGCTCAAATGGAAATAGATATAGGCCTGCAGGGACTACGCAGTTGCCTTTCTTGTCGACAATATAGGAGGCAAGATTGGACCCCGATAAATGTCCCTGCAACGTTTTAATGGTTTTTATTTTCTTTATGACTTTTGTGTATGTCGAAATACGTATTGTTTTCGTTTCGAGAGGCACAAGTATAATAAAACTTGTAAAAGACAAATTGCTTTGTCGCGTGACGTTACGACGGAGAAATCGGATCTTACGCCTTCGCTCCTCGGGCGCCTTTAAAATGAACATGGAACGCACAAATCACCACGATGGGGACAAAAATACATGCAAAAGCTGCCATTTTATATGTCGATAATACCATAGAGCGATATCTTGGATCTGTGGTAATACGTTTGGGGCCCAAGGACCAAAAAAAGGGGGGAAAAGCTGGCTTCAAGAAGACTGCACCGTGCTGACGCGGGAAAGGGGTTTTAGAGCTTTGAAGTAAGCTTTGGCGGCCACGCCACCTTTTTCCATTTTCGTGCGTGCGTCCTCATTTTCCCGTGCGCGTGTTTTTTGGGGGGGATAGGTTATCCTCGTGGTAAAGTCTACTGGCCATGTGTTGAGCATGGGATTGATGGTGTTTCCCCTCTCGAAAACGCTGACGTGGCCCTTTCCCGGGCTTAAAGCAATCCATCATTACGCACTCGGAGCTGGAACACACGACCGACACGCACTGAAAGAACATCACCCACGTTGCTTCTTGATCCATTTGGGGGCCTGCGTAGGCACATGCAGGCTTGTCGTTTCAACAAGGGCGCTTTTCACAGATAGTGATTCTATTGGTTGCATCAATGCGTTCATCACTCATGTTGTGTTCCCTCATGTCCTCAGGCCACATTTTGACAGCCCGTGCAAATTCAGAGTTTGTTCCTGCTCGAAGATCGCCGTTGCTCCAAGGCCCCACGTACTCACGACCACACTGTGACCCTCGGCAATCTGCAAAATTTGCATGTCTACGACCACCATGCAACCGCAGGCGCCAACCATGGCAGCAATACAACAGCCGACAAGCTGGGGTATTCTGTCGCGTAACAATAGCAGCACGGACTTGGCAGGAGAGGCGGGAGGGTTAGAAGCACCAGATCAAATCAAGCAAGAGGCTGCTGCACCGCTTTGGACCGCCCCTTTGTATGCTTCAGCCAACAATTCCAATCCCATGGCCGATACGGTGGATTTGGACGAAATTTTTGCCGGTACGTGGTTAGAGTGAGCCAGCATCACACCCTTGCGATGCGTCAAGCCGTTTCCGTCCTTCCTGCGTGTTTTCCCCTCCTTCCATAGAAAGTATTCGTGCTAGAAATAGGAAGTGTTTCAAAGTCATGTGGAACGGTGCCTTACTAAGGTCTCGATCCTCGAATTCTTCCTCAGACGACTTCCTCCTACCCGGCATGGGCATGGTGCCCTTTGGAACCGAGGGAGACATGGGGCCGGAGGACATGTTTCCCGGCGGTCTGAGCTGCGATACCTCCGTTGCTACCAACGATAACGATGACTCGGCTGTGGCGTCGGGCATGCACGGCAAAGGTAAAGGCGCTCAATTTGCGAATGCCGCGCCCCAGGGGAAAACCGAAGACAAAACCAACGTGCGGGCGGCGGCGGTGGTCCGGTCCGCCGCTTCTCGGACACGGAGTGGGATTACCACTCGGCTGGGTTTAAACAAGGGACAGGGGCGAGCAGTGACCGGAGCATCTTCCATGCTTCCCTCCGCGGTTCCGTCCCGGGCGCGGGTTCCCACTCGAAAAGGGTCGTTGCCCGTGGAGGAAGAGGAAGACGTGGAGGAAGAGGAGGAGGAATACGAGACAGGGAGCGAAGAGGAAGGGGAAGGTGGGGACGGGCGCGGGGCCCGGCGGCGGAAGAAGGCTAAGTTGACACTGAAGCCTTTGACGGAAGCGCAACGGGTGGAACGCCGGGAACGCAACCGGGAGCATGCCAAGCGCTCTCGGATGCGCAAGAAGTTCATGCTCGAGTCCCTTCAGGCGCAAATGCTTGCCCTGCGCAAGGAGAATTTGAGGCTCCGGCAGCTAGTCGCCACTAAACTCCCTGACAAGGCGGATACAATCCTACGGGGTTGCTCCTCGATAAAGACCCAAAACCTCCTCTCCTCTGTCGAACTGGGGCACCACCGGGCGCTGGCCGACCACGATGGCAGGCTCGTCTCCGCCCTCCAGTTTGCCCAGCAGAATTTCACTGTCTCGGATCCCTCCCTCCCCGATAATCGTACGTGTCCCGTGGCTAGTCCCTCATTCCCCTCTTGGTCGCTCCCTCCTCTTCTCTCTCCCTTGGTCCCACACGCGTGCCACCCCGAACCCTGTTGGTGCGATCCACGCCGACTTTGTCTCACTCACCGATTTATTCCTTGTATTCCCACACCACAGCGATCATATATGCCTCGCAAGGATTTCTGGACCTGACGGGCTACACCTCCGATCAGATCGTGGGACGTAACTGTCGGTTTCTGCAGGGCCCGGGGACGGATCCTGCGGCCGTGGACATTATTCGGCGTGGCGTGGCATTGGGGGAGGACACTAGCGTATGTTTGTTGAATTATAGGGCGGATGGAACCCCTTTCTGGAATCAATTTTTTGTGGCAGCACTGAGGGACATGGAGGGGAACATTGTGAACTACGTGGGCGTGCAATGTAAGGTAGAAGAGGCGCCAATGGAAGAGGAATTGAAAGAGCGAGTCAAAACTATCAACTTTGACGAAGAAGAATAAGAGGACAGGGGATGACGGCATAGAGTGGTGGAAATCGTCATGTGTAAAAGGAGATACGAAAGCCACGAAATGTGCACGATCTACGTGTGTCCGCCCGGAAAGAATGAAACCTGTATGCGATGAAAATACAGCAGAGGGTGGAAAGCTGGGCAATTGCATGAGACTACGCCACAGTATGAGAAATACGGAACACGGTGGCAAGAAAGAGGCCATCGGAACGCCGCAAGAGGGATGGGTGGATTTTCATGTCGCTGCGGACGTACATGATATGATACCGCGCGAGTGGTGTGATCCACGAGAAAGAAAGCTTGGATGAGAAGAATATTTGAGTCAGGTCTGCTTCTAGAAAAGAAGATTTACGCTCTTGGAGATAAACAATGGCATTGAGACTTGAAATACTCCGAATTACCGGTTTCGGCATGTCGCATAAGGACCCGATCTATTCAGGATAAAGACGGGAATATGAAGGAAAAATGACAAGAGATCCTCTAAAGCAGGCGTTTACACATTTCTGCAACCGCAGAGCCACACAGTAAATAATTTCTTTCGGGCATCGGACCATACACAGCTCGGGAATCGGGGGGGGGTAGGAGGTTAAAACCTTGATCCTCTTCGGAGGATTAAATCCGTGATACATATATAAATTTTAAGCTTTCTGGCACCTCTACAATCGCCTCCAAACCCATTTCAGATAGGTACACCGCCTATGCCTTCGCCCATGCTTCTGGTGTCCATTTCACGGACTCAATTTCCAGAATGAAAATCTCTTCACCCCCAACCTGTAAAATGGCCAACCCCTCGAACGCCGACACCGCAGGCATTCGGCTTATTTTATTAGCTGTGATATTTGTATTTCTCTCCAAGTTCTTTCTCACTAGTAAGTTTAGGCTTCCATGGCAGTGCCATTACCCACAGAAGGATGGAGACCTCCCAAAGCAACCGCAGCGGCCATTTTATCGCGACGAGGGGTCTCTATTGCCCATGCCCCCTCTATTTTACACGTCAGGAATCACGGTAGAGACACAGAAAGCGGCCCATTCTACTTTAAAAAGTGTTGCGGAAAATTATCGGGTGGAATTGGGCATTCGCATGAAAGCACTACACGATATGGTGTACAAACACTTGCCGGGGTGGGAGGATGACAACCAAGAGGAAAAAGAGGGTGCGCATGGCACGTGCATGAACAAAGATCGCCCACCAAAAAGGCTCGCAGATGTGACAGAGGACTTGCAAGCGCGGATGTGGGAACACTTTCTTAAAATTCCTCCATGTTGGCAAGATAACGAAGATTTACTGGAAGATCTGCTTCGTCTTCCCACTCCAGTATATGCCTTGCCCTCCCACGAGCAAGTCCCGCGCTCGTACCGTACACCCTGCTCAAGCATTAATCTCAACACATCTTTCTCAAGCTCTCCTCCGCTTTATTCTGCACGTGCCAACGAAACACACTCCCGGTCCCCGTCCGGTGCTTACACGGATGCCATGCAGATTTTCACACATCTCTATCGCGATTGGACCCAGGACGGGCAGGATGTGCGTCGCAAAACGTATTTTCCCATCCTTGAAACGGTCAACCGCCTTTTCTCCGCGGATCAAAGGCTCAGAGACCCGTCTCAGGGAGAAATCCACATACTAGTTCCGGGGGCGGGGCTGGGGCGGTTGGCATTTGACCTTGCCTATGGGGAGCATGAGCAGAAAAATCAAGCCAGGCATGTGACAGCGATGGACATGAGCCCGGCAATGGTGGCGGCGACCTGGGCTGTTCTTGGAGTGGTGCTGGATGCCGCCGTGGGTGAGCAAATGGGCACGAGCGACACCAGACGGGGCGAGTCAGAGAGGCGAGAGAAGGACGAGGTAGGGGGGCGTGTCTTCCATCCTTTCCTGCACGACCCGCTCTTGAACCAAAGGACGCATGTCCATCGGTTTTATGCCGCCTCTTTTCCCGACAAGGAGGCCATACAGCTACTCGTTTGCTGCCTTAGGCGTCGCTCTCCCCCCCTGGAAAGGATGCCCGGATCCACCCTTTTCCATCCATGTTCCTCCTTAGCCTTGGAGCTCGGAGATTTCCTCCAGCTTGCCCATGTCCCCGCCTGGCGAACCAGTCAGGACGCCGTCGTCACCTGCTTCTTCCTCGACACGGCGCCCAACCCGCTGGCCTACCTCCGGGTAGTCGATCGTCTACTTCGACCGGGCGGGTACTGGATCAACCTGGGACCTCTTAACTACCATCACACGCTGCCACAGGGGGCTTTGCAGTTGACGTTGGAGGAGCTGGAAAGCGTAGCGGAGGCCTTGGGTCTGCGTAAACAGGCGTCGACAAGCGGGCCGTTGGAGCGCTGTGCCTACCGCCCTCATCCCCCTCTGACTCCTGAGGGGTTTGCCTGCGCGGAGCAGGAGGCGTTCTTGCGTGTGGACATGTACCAACCAGAATTGAGCGTATTTCAAAAGGTGTCAGCCCGAGATGAAGAAAATGGATGAAAGCATTGTCCATCCCCCAGGCCCTTTGGCCACAGCAACTCGTGCATGCTTCTGCCTTCAGTTCTTTTGGACTCACGTTCTCTTTTGGAAAAAAAGTATCTATGTATAGACGCAGCGGGAAAGCAAACTACTTTCTCTTCTTCCCCCCACTCGTCTCTCTCTCCAACTCCCTCGTCTTTTCCCACATATTCTCAATAAGCCCGAGCGAAAAGGGCGATGTGGGTGGCCGGTTCGCCGCTGTAAAAGCATTTCCGTGCCTGGACCCTGTCAGGGTCCGCGTTCAAGTCCAAGGGGTAGCAGCGAATCGTAGCTCGGCAATCTTCTTTGATGGCTGCCTCGTTCACAGCGTCATCTTTCCATGGGGCCAGGAAGAACCCAATGTCCTCCCGCCCTCCCCCTGCAAGCCGTTCTTTCATTTCCACGTACGCGTCTACCCGGTACGTGTGCGAGGCCACCCGTTTCTCAGCTTCTTCCAACAGGTAGGACTGGCAAGCTTCCAGCTCGTTTTGAATCACGTGCCCAAAGGTGTTCCCCGCCGGGATGGTCTCTTTGGCCCCCCCCGTCCGACGCGCCAAGGTCACGACCCCTGCCGCCGCGTCCCTAGGGCCTATTTCCAAGCGTATCGGCACCCCCTTCCGTTCCCACTCGAAATATTTGGCACCGGGCCGCATGTTTGCGCGGTTGTCGACATGCACCCGTACGTTCTGGGTCCGCAGGGCCGATGCGACCGTGTTCATGAAAGCCGTGGTCCGGTCATCCTCCTCGCTCCCCGCCCCCTTTAAAATCGGGACGACCACCACCTGCACTGGCGCGACCGAGGGGGGCAGGACCAGGCCCTTGTCGTCGGAATGCGTCATCACCAAAGCACCGATCAGGCGCGTACTCACCCCCCAGGAGGTGGCCCATACCAACTCCCGGGTCCCCTCCGCCGTCTGGAAATCCACGTCGAAGGCTCGGGCAAAGTTTTGCCCCAAGAAATGACTGGTACCGCTTTGCAACGCCCATCCGTTTTGCATCAAGGCTTCAATCGTGAAGGTCTCCTCCGCGCCCGCGAAACGCTCGCTGGCGCTTTTCACCCCCTTCACGACGGGCAGGGCCAGCATGTCCCTACACACGTTCCCATATAAATCCAACTGATCGCGGGCGTACCCCACGGCCTCCTCCCGCGACGCATGCGCGGTGTGTCCTTCCTGCCATAAGAACTCGGAGGACCGGAGGAAGGGCCGTGTCCGCATCTCCCACCGGACTACATTGGCCCATTGGTTGATCTTGAGGGGCAGATCCCGATGGGATGTAATCCACTTGCCAAACATGTTCCAAATCATCGTCTCCGACGTCGGTCGCACGATCAGGGGTTCCTCGAGCTGGGCACTTGGGTCTGGGACAAGGCCAGGGCCGCCCGCTGGGTCCACACAAAGACGGTGGTGAGTGACGACCGCGCATTCTTTGGCAAAGCCTTCCACGTGCTCGGCTTCCTTGCTCAAGAAGGAGCGTGGGATAAAGAGGGGAAAGTAGGCGTTTTGAGCGCCGTTCGCTTTGATTCGTTTGTCAAGCTCGTCGCGCAAGGCGTCCCAGAGGGCCATGCCGTACGGCTTGATGACCATGCACCCTTTCACCGGACTTTGGTCCACCAAATCCGCCGCGGCGATCACGTCCAGGTACCACTGCGAATAATTCTCGTCGCGCGGAGTAATGGCCAGGGAGCTTCGATCCGCATGCTGCTTCATCACACCTTCCTCCTCGTCGGCGTCGCCTGCTGCGAGCTTTGTCTTCTGCTTGCCTCCATTCTTTGCGCCTTGTTTTTTCCCCCCGCCACCCTTGGGTGGGTCGTAGGGCACGCCCGCTACGTCTTCAAACTGGGCTTTCAGGTCCAACAACTCGCTTATTAAGGGCTGAAGAGCTGCTTTGTCGGCTCCACCAACTTTCAAGCCTCGAATCTCGTCCCCTTTGCGCCCAATAGCTTCCCGGAGGGTTTCCAAGGCTGGGCTAGAGACCCTCGGAGTACTGCTGCTGAAGAGTCGGCTTCGGGCATGGCCTTTGGTTCTTCTTCTGTCAAGGCGTGTAGAGGCAGAGAAAGGTCCAAGCGAGTACGAGGAGAGGGAAGCAAAGGCTTGTGGAAGATAGTTCCGTGGGGCAGGAGAAGGACGCGGGGCGACCCAAGCCGCGAGGGGGGCCAGACGTCCTGTGAACAAAAGAATCATGCCAGCACTGCCAAAGAGGAGACGGCGGCCACGCAGCAATGGCTGAGGCAGCATGCGTGGGTGGATGCACGCGGAAAAAGTAGTCCCTGTGAGAAGGAACAGATTGTCACCCCAAGATGAGCAAGGACGGATCGGGGCGTGAGCGCTAGGAAAACTCGGTCATGCACGAGGGCTAGCATGACTGACGGAGGCGAAGTAGCCCCTATGAGAGACAATGTCAAATCAGCTGGTATAACAATATGCTTTTTCTATCTTTTAGTGCATTCATCCCTGCGATTTCTCCTGCATTGTATTTCGTGGTGGAAGAATCGACTGAAGGGCTCTGACAGGGAGATATCTCAGTGCTATCAGGAGGAAATTCCATTTTATAGCTCGATTTTCCGCGGGCCGCACAATTACGCCATTTTTACCCAATGCCGTGTAAAAATTTATAGCATGTCATCCATTGAAGTTGGTCAAAAAGCCCATCAGCATGCCCAGCTAGTTTGTAGTTGGGAGGTTAGGAGAGTCATGAAGCTCACGCTTTCCCGCGACACTTATCCTTCATTCAGCATCTGATTCGCCTATTGCACGATAGAACTAAGGCATGCTTATTCAAAATGGATGCGAAACGACGCCTAAGGCACTGGAAAGCCGGTATGTCTTGCTAAAGGTGTCGTTCATTTCCCCCCCTCCCGTGAACGCTGACGCCACGGTTCCAGTGCTCGTTCGCGCCGGAATTCACTGACTGAACTTACGCCTTGTTGAGACTAATCTGTATTTAATATCGCGAAATCTTTTGCTTTTAAACTTCACATGCTACTTTTTAAAAACATTCCGCATCATGCTGGATTTTTCCGAAGCTGTTGGAAGGTCTGTGCGCGTAAATGGTGTCCAACGTGTCTTCATGGCTCTGAGTCGGATGGGCCGTCCGTGACCTGGGTCCTGACGGCTGTGGTGATTGGAATAAAGAGTTCAGCTTATGACAAAATGCTTAAACACTTTCTACAGCCTATCTCGAAGCCATTGGCCTTTCCGCACTCTTCTCCAGTGTGTGTTCCAGCAAGTGGAAACTTTGCTCGCAAACAATGGGCCACTTCCTTTCTTTTTTTTTGTTTTGATGTCTACCCTCTCGTCCTTCCGGTTCTATGTGGGTGGATGCCACCACTCTCCATTAGAAAGGTTGCCAAAATGGTTTGCGACTGCAAAAATGATGATGTTGCAAGCACTGGGGGTAGGTCATGCGTCGAGTAACACCCCCCACATGTGGGGTGCCTCGGTTCCGCCGCATTTCGAACCCAGGATGTGAGACACAATTGAGCTTAAGTCAATCCCCTTAACCACTCGGGCATGCTTGCAGCTTCAACTTGCCCAATTGGACCTATGCATTTATCAAACCGTCTATCGATTAGTACGACGTTTTGTGCCAGAAGCTGTCTTTTGAGCCACTTCTGCACTTGGTAAGACAGGTCGGAGAGGTTGATGATGCGCGAGGCGCACAAACAGTATAGGTATCTCTCGTACAGCGTACGAAATCGGGCTTTCCACATTTTTTGCTGGTTTAGAGCTTATGCTTGCTTCATTTAAACATTTCCTATCCATCTCCCTCGACGAATCCCCCTCTTCACTTTTCTCAGGGCTACTAAGTCTCATTAAATTACATTTTAGGGGTTGGAATCATTTTATTAAAAAAGATAAATAACAATCGTGATAGTATGCTTAGCGAAGTCCCGCGCATAGAAGATACTTGATTACAATAGGCTATGGATGCTCAGGTCGTGATTTTGAAATAAGCGTCCAAAAACAATTTCATCCACCTTCCTGGTCCATAAGTATACTGAAATCCGATTTAATATCTGTCCCAGAAAATGCAACAGTTTGAAATCTTCGAGAAAACGTGGATAACAGTTGTTGCTTTTCTTTGGAAAATTGTACATTCTACTTTTTTCTATGAAATGAAGCGAGGAAGGAAGGTTTGGCTTCTGCTGTGTTTACATCAACATCGAAGGAGAGGAAGCCACTCGACCGACTTCTGCGTGGCCGTAGCCAACAACACGATATACGGCAGTAAAGTATTAGTGGACAGTTTACCAACAAGAGAAAGCTGTCGAAGATAAGACAGAAAGTTTCAGAGAAACAAGCTTAGATTTCTTACTTCGTCCTCAGCCTGTTCGTGCGTCAGCACTCTACCCCTCAGCTTGCTTTATTGTAAAAATATTTTCGAGAAAAGAGGAACATTTTGTCTTATGAATGGACATGTTCTTTACTTTGTAACCTCGTACAACTTTTCCACGGGTAGCTCTTAACTCTTTCCATCCTATCGGACCGTAGACTCGACAGGACACAGGAGCACCCATGACTGTCCATCACAAGTAGCACATCCGTCCCAAAAAATATAAAAAGCACGCGCACACACAACACTCAAACATCTCCATTGACAGATTGCCTCCTTTTATCTGGAAAAGGGGGGAAAAGCAGCTGCCGGTTCCCCCCAAAAAGGCGAGGGCCTTTTTTTTTGTTCTTGCTTGCGGTGCGTCCACGTCATTCTTTCTCCAAAGCACCTGCTGCCACGTTTTAAGATCTTGCCGGGATCGAGACCATTTCGGCCGTGCGCCTCCTTTTCCGTCCCATGCGGATGCACCCTTCCATTCTTTTCTGCTAAAGTAAGACGTACGAGACCGTGTGGAGGCCGGGTGCGACACGGTCTGGCGTGTTTTTGCGTTCGCGGCGTCGGGGCCCTTGGAAGCTCTTTGCGAGTGCGTGGTCCTTTTCCCCGCCGCCTGCTGATCTTCCCAGAACGGAATAAAATTGCACCGCGTTCTTTTGGGATCGAGAATGCGATTTTATGTCGACGTGAAAACATCACTACATTTTCGCCCCTTCTCTATGCAGAGCATGACCATTGTTTCGGTGCGTAGTGCTCTTTGTACTTTCCGCCCGTCGTGCAGATGGCCTTGACGCGAGGACAAGCTTGCAAGGTGTGGGTTGCCTTCGAAGCCTTTGTGGCTCGGATGTAGGGTTGTTCGAGACCTTTGCGAGGCATGCCTTCTCGTTCGCATTTGATTAAGAGTGACCATGTCAGTCAAAGGCCCACTAGTTACTCATCGGCCTCTCCTGTCTCCCGCCCTTGGGCACGTGCTGCTTGCGTACATAAATGAGAAGGCGAGCGTACCCACGCACAGGGACTTCTCTCGCGGGCCACGCCTATTGCTCGGTGCTTACACCCGTCACACATCATATTTTACTTGGTTGTCAACTGTGTGCATGCGCGTGCACCCCCTGCTTCTGCTCTTCCTTATTGCCTTGGGTGATATAAGCAGGTGTGCCGTCTCATACTCCTTTGTGTCGTAACATTCCCCTCGAGCCCCTCATGCGTTTACACCGTTGGGTGGACTGTGTTGTCCGTGAACCATGAAATTCCCCACAAGTCTTGATTACACCAAAGCGCCCTGTGCCCGTGGTCCTGTCAATGTGCGCAACACCCGGCGCTTGCCCTCTCCCGTCTGCCTATATGGAAAGTCTCCAGGGATGCACTGACTTTTCCCTCCCCCGCACCCTCCCTCACAGCACGCAAGCCTCCACGCTTTCTTCCTTTACCTCTTCCACAGTCGCGTCCTCGAGTAGCATGGCCGCCGTCCCTGCTGCCAACCAAGCTGGGCTTCTGCTCAAGGTCCAGGAGGCTATCAAAGCCGGGCTCCCGGACAAAGCCCTTGCCGACACGGTCAAATCCGAAGTGTCCCACGCGATGGGCGCCGATTCCGAGCCGGATTCCCTCAAAGAAATGCACGACGGGATCGTCTACAAATTCTTGGTGAACGGGGAGTGGAGGAAGTCCACCTCGGGTCGCACCATCTCCAACTTGACGCCGTACGACGAGACCATCTGCTACGAGGTCCAAGCCTGCACGCGGGAGGAGATCGACGAGGCCTACGCCACTGCCCATGCCGCCCAACGTGTCTGGGCGAAAACCCCCATTTGGAAACGGGCCGAGCTCCTGCACAAGGCGGCCACAGTCCTGCGTCAGTACGCGGCGTTGATTGCCACGCCTGTCCTTCGGGAGGTAGGGAAAAACCGAAAATCCGCCTACGACGAGGTGGTGCGCACCGCGGAATTGTTGGATTTCGCGGCGGAGGAAGGGGTCCGAATCAATGGGGAGGTCATGTCCTCGGACGCCTGGGTCGGGCAAAAACGCAACAAGCTCGCCATTGTGGAACGCGTCCCTGTGGGCGTCGTCCTCTGCATTCCCCCTTTCAACTACCCCATCAACCTTTGCGGCTCCAAGATCGGCCCGGCGCTGATTGCTGGTAACGCGGTAGTGGTCAAGACCCCTACCCAGGGTGCTGTCTCCACCTTGCATTTGGGCGCAGCCTTCAAGATCGCGGGTGCCCCCCCTGGACTGGTGAACGTGGTGACGGGAAAAGGCTCCGAGATCGGAGACTACCTGGTGCAGCACCCGGGAGCCAACCTGATCTCTTTCACGGGCGGAGCCACGGGCATCGACGTGTCCAAAAAAGCGGGCATGGTGCCCTTACAGATGGAATTGGGGGGGAAGGACGCTTGCATTGTCTTGCCCGATGCGGACTTGGAATTGGCCTCGACAGCCATCGTCAAGGGCGGATTTTCCTACTCGGGCCAGCGGTGCACGGCCGTGAAGATTGTCTTTGCGACGGCGGAGATTGCGGACGCCTTGTTGGAGAAAGTGTTGGCCAAATTGGCGAAATTGACCATTGGGCACCCCGAGGAGAATGCGGACATCACGGCCGTCATCAACAAGAAGAGCGCCGACTACATCGAAAGCCTGGTCATGGACGCCGAGAGCAAAGGCGCCACGTTGACCACGCCGTACAAGCGCGTCGGGAACCTGATCCATCCCTTGATCATCGACCACGTGAAGGAGAACATGAAGCTCCACTGGGAAGAACCTTTTGGCCCCGTCCTCCCCTTCGTCCGCGTGGGCGACGCGGCTGAGGCGGTGGCTCTGGCGAACAAGTCCTCCATGGGCCTGCAAGGCTGCGTTTTCACCCAGGACATCAACCGTGCCATCCTCGTAGCCAACGAGCTGGCGGCCGGAACGATTCAAATCAACGGTCCTCCCGCCCGCGGGCCTGACCACTTCCCTTTCACGGGCTTCAAGGACTCTGGCATCGGTGCGCAAGGGATCAAGTACAGCATTGAGAGCATGAGCAAAGTGAAAAGTTTCGTCATCAACCTGCCTGAAGCGGCCCATCCTCAAGGCCATTAAGTCAACTGAAATTGTAGGGAAATGCATGCGGCCTGTAGGTATTAGTCCCCTTGTCAGATCGAAGGAGGGACAGATGTACGATTTGAAACTGATTTATTTGCGTCTGCGTGCAATTAGGGGAAGGGATGGGAGTGACCCGGCTTAGGAGAGAAACGTCGTGGCTGCGGTCTTACGGAAGAAAGACACCTTCTCAAGCGGCACGTGCACACAGCTTTGAAGTGGAGGAATTGGGCAACAGCGGACAATGTGGGTTGCAAATGTGGAGCTCCGACGTGACGGAGGAAGGCGCACTTTAGTAGAAAGGAAGGGTGAAAGAATACAAACATATATACATAAGTAAGGAGGGCATAGATGGGGGCTAATAAATTATGTGTCGCAGTCTGCGCTCGGTGTACTCAGTGCATTTCGGGAAAGCCTCCTTCATCCTCAGAATCACAGGGGGAGGAGTAGCATATGAGGAGGACTCATGATGCCTGTCGGCAGGAGTAGCGGGAGGAATGATACCCGACAAAACACATCTTTCACCAAAAAAATACAAATTTGACGAAGGCCAACGCAATACGTTTTGGACGAATTTGCACCGTATTTATCTTCCATTCGCGCGACTGAACCGTCTTGTCACTGAGTATGAGATTTGCCCGTTGGCACTGCCCATCTCCATACTCTGGCGCGACATCCAGGACCCAGTCCATTCCCTCATTTCCATGGCACCAAAGCGTGTGCCAATGCATGTGATTCCGCGGTCACTTTCCTCTCAGTCCTTCCACATACGTGCTTGACCACTCTACCCTCCGACCTGACCAGGCGGTTTCTCGGGCGTACCCACCGGGGCAGATTCCCCTCAACGATACTTTGCCCGCCTGGCATCCTTGCCGATTCCCCACACATCCCTTCTCACAATTCTGGAAAGGATGCCCCCAGTTCCCATGACCCCTAACGAAGAGCCTTGTCCGTGGCGTCTCCGGTCCACATTTCTCTTCAAATTTTCGCCCATGTACACCACATTTTCACACCCACATGCCGAACCATCCTCGCCATCACCTCCATATCGCCCTTTCTTCTACCTGTCTTCTGTCCCTATAAACCTTCATGCTTCCGCTCCCACAACCACCTCCCCTGGTCGCTTCTCGCCCACGTTTTCCTTCCCACTTCCCTTCCCTGCCGCGCCCCTCCCGGTGGAGGACGGGCCAGAGGAAGGCAGCCCTGGCGTCGGACCCCACTCCGGCACTGTCTGCAGCCATCGGTGCCCCAATGCCTCCCGAGCCGTCGCTCGCTTGTTCTGATCCGGCGTCAGCAGGCGGGCAATGAAATGCTGAGCGTCCTTACTGATCCCTTCCCACGCACGACCTTGGAACCGGACGGGTTGATCCAAGCATTTCGTCGGGGGGATAAAGGGCAAGGTCCCCGCGAGCATCCGGTAGCAAATCACGCCCACGGCCCACAGATCAGTGGGTTTTCCAAACGGTTGTTTTCGAATGATCTCCGGGGGAATGAAGCCCCCTGTGCCACAAATGCGGGAGAACGGGACGCGGTAGATGTCTCCAGTTTGTTTGAAAAACCGCACGTCGGGTACTTTCCGGGAGAGGCCAAAGTCACAGACCTGAGCAGGGAGGAGGAAAGAGGCACGGCGGGAGGGGGGGGGGGGATGGAGGGAGAAAGGGAATGGGGGGGGTAAGAGATTGAAATGAAAAGAAGACGTGGCGTGGGAAAACGACGGCACGGAGAGCGGTGAAAGACACGAGAGGAGGCTTCAGGACGCGCGGGAAAGGGGGCATGGTTTGAGAAGCCCTTCGTTACAGGTGACCGACCAATCCCCCCACACAAGCAACCCCCCCCCCTCAGTCAGTCTAGAAACCCCAGGCCCGCAGATGAGCTTTGTACCCGTACCCTGAGAATCATTCCCAATGGAGAGGTATACATCCAGGTGCGCCGAAGCTGGGAAGCCTGCTGGTTGCCCTTGGAAAGCGCGGCCAAGGCAATGCCGTCGTCAAAGTCCGAGAACAGAAGATTCTGGGGCTTCAAGTCACAGTGCAGCACCCCCGACCGGTGCAAGAGGTCCACGGCATCCAGCATCTGTTTCACCACCCACATAGTCTCCAACTCCGTGAGTTTCCGACGAATTTGGAGCATTTGTTCCAAATTACCATGGGTGGACCGGTCCATGACGAGGTAAACGTGCTCTACGGTTTCAAAGCACTCCCGCAGCCTAATCACGTTTCGATGGGGCGGGATGCGCCGCATGTTTTCAATTTCGTTCCGAACGCTCGCCTTCTCCTCCTCTGTGAACAAGTATCGCCGCTTGATCGCCTTCACCGCCACCTGATCTTGGCTGGCCCGGTGGACGCCTCCATAGACAGCCGCATAGCTCCCCTCGCCCAGGACCTGGTTCTGATCCACGTCGTAGTCATCCCCTACTTTTCGTGGGCGCTCTCGCTCGTGGCCCGTCTTTCCTGCCCTCCCTTGCTTGCCTCCTCCCTCTTCTTCCCCTGCCGTGCCGTGCAACAAATGGGCCGAAATGAGGGTCGCCGTTTGACTGCGCCGGTACTCCGGACGATCCCCTCGCGTCCCGCCATGATGCTCCTGCGTCCCAGAGAAACCAGGGGCCGACATGCCCTCCCTGGCACATGGGGAGCGGGAGTGGTGGTAGTCGTGCCCCATCGCGTAGTCCTCCCCTCCCCCCGCCCGGCCCAGGCCCTCTGGGATCAGATGCTGCAACCGCGGAGGGGAACGGCCTTTCCTTCCCCCGCCCTCGTCCACGCTTGCGGTGGGCACCGCCATGTGCCCGGAGGAAAGCGCACGGTTCGACGGCAAGGTTGTGGACCGCGACAGGCCAACGGTCCCCTGTCGTTGCCCTCCCCCCCCATTCCCCCCTCCACGGCCCCACCACAGCCCCGTGAGAGCCACTGAGCTCGCCCGCCTCCAGTTTTTTGAGGCCCGCCGGTGCGTTGCTAGCTGCTCATCCTCTCCATTGCTGCCCAGCAGCATCGAGCCCATGCTCCCGCGACGTCTCCACATGCCCGGGCCCTGCCGTCGCATTTTGTGCACGTAGTACACGCGGAAGCCGTTCCACCGGTATAATATGTCCCGGTAGAGGGAGGGGCCACGCCAGGTGGTCCTCAGGCCCGTCACGCAACAGTCGTCCAGGGAATTGCCAAACTTCCGGGAGATGTCCACGGCCCCGCCGTAGCGTTGTCGGGGCAATCCATTCGTCATGGTCAACTCCGCGTACCAGGCTTGGCCGTTCTTGGTTTTGTGGGGGTACAACGACCGGCGCCGGGACTGTTGGTATTGCTCCGCTGAGAGGGCCAGGGCCCCTTTGAGGAACTTGTCCGACATACTCTTCTTGTCCGCGGATTCGATGGACTGCGACACGGCGCGGGCGGACAAAGCGGCCAGGCGGTTCAATTCATCAAAGGACGCCGTCATCAAACCCGCGTGGGCCTGCTGACGGTGCCGCTCACGAAAGCGCTGCAAGCCATGCAAACTCGAGTAGCGCCCGGGCAAGAAGTGGAAAGTGCCAGTGAAGGGATTGGTCTTGATCCGCTTCCGGCGTTCGTGTTCTTCCTCGGTCAACAGCAGGTTGTCAAAAAACGTCGCCCGGGCCCGGTTTCCCGCCCCCGGGGCATGCTGGAAGACGCCCACAAAGGGACTGAATTTAGGTAAGCGCCCGTAGACATGCCGCGGACGACGCGAGGGTCGGCCACCCCCGCCTTCCCCCCGTTCCACGACCCCACACTGTCCGTTGTGGCCCGGCCCCGGGACAGCCAGGGGCCTGGGGCCACTTTGGTCGCCTCCGAGGGCCTTGCCCGCACCACGCCCATTCCCGCCCAGGGATGGGTGAGCGTTTGGACCAGCAGGAACCGCGTTCGAGCCGTCTGAGTGCCCCGTGTGGCTGTCGTCGCCGACGCCGACCTCTTGCATGGCAATGGTGTGGCTATCGCCTGTCAACGGGAGCGTGCGGGGCGGGGTGGGGGGGGCATTTGTTGCCCCCGGCTTTGATGTCTTTCCCTCGCGCACGGAGTGCTCGGATCCCTCCGTGAGAGAACACGAATCCCCACTTCCGGACATGGAGGGGGCCAAGGAAGCGCAGGATGTGGTCGACGAGCCTGGGCTGGTAGACAGGGTTGCTTCTTCTCCCGAGATCGATTCTGCCGTACACCCTCCGGGAGAGGAAGGGGGCGCCACCGGGGCGGGTCGCGTGGGCTTACCCTGCATTGCTTGGGTCGCAAGTTGTGTGGGCAATGCAGCCTCCGCATTGGAGCTGCTTGCAGAATAGGACTTTTCGGAGAAGGGCATGCTGAACCGGAAGAGAGAGGTCTAGTGATAGTCTCCCGATCTGCGATGCTTCTTGTCCTGATTGCTTTTGCTCCTGCTCTCGCCGCCCTCTTAAACAATGTGGCTTGTGCTGTGCGCGTCAAAGAAGGCTAGCGGCAGGTGGGACGTTGGACATACCCCGTGTGCGACGCAGTGCTGGGAAAGATCAACGTGCTTGGACGGCAGACCAGCGTAGCGACAGAGAGTAAGGCCGCTCAGCTCCGGCTTTTGCGAAGTTCTCGTGGCAACTAGCGTATCTGTATCCTTGTTCGACAAGAAGTAAAAGGAAAACGGCATTGCGGGGGCCGGGCGGGGGTTTAGACAAATCCATTTTCTTGGGAGCAGAAGACACCTCTCCGCGTTGCCTCAACCATCTCTTCAAGCAGAGCACTATAGCATCTATCAGACATGCAAACACACCGACATGCCTGTAGGACGGGGACACACCACGCAGCACAAGCATCCTGGATGTTCTCCTTTAAAAGACTTCCAGTGAATGAGCAATTTCCAAGCCATGTGGTGGGGAGTTGGCTCTTCACAGGAGTTCTGATGGGATGGGAATTTTTCGACTGCTGCAATGGCGTGGCAACCCCTCTCCTTGAGGTCCGTCCTACAAGTGGAACAAGTCAGCAAACACCGCACGATGCGCCCTCCGTGGTCATGTGCACGTTTGGGAGCATGTCCACAGGCGGTGTATGGGTTAAGGCGATGGGTGCCACGTGCTTTGAGGCTCAGGATTTTTCTTTTTCAAAGCTTTGTCCTGCCCGACCGGCGCGGAAGGGGAAATAATTGCACAGTCATAATGCCGGCGAGACCCAAACCGATAAAACACGCGGTGGGAAAGAAAGAGGACACAGGTGCATTACGCGATCCCTCTCGATCTTTATACACATTGTCCCCTAGGCTGCGAGCATGCTTACTGGCTTTAATTTTAGTCGTCGCGCGGGCAGAGCCAGACCTTTTTCTCCCTTGCCATGTCCTTCCTTTGGTGCTGCGACACCACCTTCTATAATCGCGCAACGGCCAGCCCTTCAATGCATCACCACGATCGCAACCAAGCATTCTCGTCCATTTGTCAACCAAGTGCCTCGTCGCCGCTTCTCCTCGGAACCTGTTCCGTCTCCACCCGTGCAATTCGACCCTTTCAATCCGACCGAAGAACACACTCACCTCCGTACAACCGTGCGAGCTTTTGTGGAGAAGGAGGTTGATCCCCAGGCATTGGTCTTTAACCGCCGCGAAGAGTTCAACTTGCCCCTCTTTCGAAAGCTTGGAGAGCTAGGCCTGTTGGGTTTGAGCGTCCCGGCGGAATACGGTGGGTCTGGTATGGATGCTACCGCGGTGGCCATAGCGCACGAGGAACTCTCTGCCGCCGATCCTGCCTTTTGCTTGGCCTACCTGGCGCATTCGTTGCTTTTTGTAAATAACCTGGCACAGAACGGCTCGCACGCGCAAAAATCCAAATATTTGCCCGCTGCGTGCGCCGGTACTGCCGTGGGGGGTATGTGTATGAGTGAGCCGGGGGCAGGCACAGACGTATTGGGAATGGGCACCGCCGCCACAAAAGCAAGCGATGGATCGCACTACATATTGAACGGGGCTAAGATGTGGATCACAAACGGAACCGTGGACGGGAAGAGCACCGGGGATGTATATTTAGTGTACGCCAAGACGGGCCAGGCGGCCAAGGACGTGAGCATGTTTCTGGTGGAGAAGGGATCCCCGGGCTTTCGTTTGGGCCAAAAATTGGAGGACAAGCTGGGAATGCGGGCGTCCATGACCGCCGAGCTGGTGTTCGACGACTGTCGGGTTCCGGTGGAGAATCTGGTGGGGAAGGAAGACGGGGCGGCGGCCTGCATGATGCGGAACTTGGAAATTGAACGGGTGGGCCTGGCTGCCATGTCCGTAGGGCTGGCGCGTCGTTGCGTCGAGGTCATGAACGCCTATGCTAAGGAGCGAAAAGCCTTTGGGCAACCTTTGAATGCTTTTGGTCAAGTGCAACGGCATGTGGCAGAGTCCTACGCCGAATATATGGCCGGGCGCGCTTATTTATACTACGTCGCAAATCAACTGGACTTGTCTTCGTCGGGGAACGGTCTGGACGCAGACGGGGTTAAATTGTACTGCGCGAAAATGGGCAAGGAGGTGGCGGACAGGGCGATTCAGGTTCTGGGCGGGTACGGTTACGTGGGAGAGTATCAGGTGGAGAGGTTGTGGCGAGATGCCAAGCTCTTGGAGATAGGGGGAGGAACGAACGAGGCGCACCATAAAAACATGGTCAGGGATTTGAAAAAGCATCATGAGAGGCTGTTGTAGATTCCAAGGCAGAGAAAGTTGCGGGAAGGAAGGATGGATGTGCAATGGGTGGGGCAATGTACTTGTGTAAAGCGCTACGGATGCCAAGGGTCAGCAAGAGATAATTGTAGCAGAGATGTGGTATATGATGATCATAGCTTGCTTTGTACAGAATAACGTCAAAAAACAAAGAAAGAGATGTAAAAAGTCGCCCTGTAAGAAATTTGGATGAAGCACTTCATGGTGTAATTGTTTTTTAGACCGAAGCACGCGAACACGCCAATGTCTTCCCACTCATACAGCAAAAATGCCCTTCAATGCACGCCAGATCTGCTCCTGCAGGCCTGATAATTACAAATGCAACCTCCGGACTAGATCTCATTCAGACTGTCTGACGGGTGGAGAACTTGTTTCCACAATCATTCTTAAACGTTTGCTTGTTGCGTTGGATGTCGCTGAACATTGCTTTGTCCATAATGCCTTTCCTAGCTCTGCTTGACTTTTAAAAAAGGCATCCCCTTCTTTTGGGGCCCAAGCTCAAATTTGTGGGCAATGGCATTCCTTCTCTCTTTAATTCCACTTTCACTCCTATCACTTACGATCGCGTTGGGCACAGTATTATCTACGTCTTGCTCTTTTCCTCCCCCAAAATCCTCGAAGGGAAATTGTGAAGCAAGGTGAATGCTCACATCAGGAGTGGAGAAATGAAAACTACAGCCAAATTTTGCAAGGGTTGAACAGGAACAAACAATCGAAGCGGATTTCCTTTCGAGTCAATTTGGGGTTTTGGCGACTGCGTGGTATCATCGAGCTATGACATCAACGTGGAGATTGATTCCTATTCTTGGTCCGGGTGCTCGATATAATGTGCGCGTATCATGACTAACTGCATTGTCACACTCATTTCTTGATAACCGCGTGGATCCCAGGCCCTGTTATTCATGCTGTGCTGACCGGGACCACCGTCCCGTGCAGGGAGACTGCGGGGGTAGGAGGGATACATAGGACGCGATGGCTTGGAAAACTTGTCCTGCTAGCAAGTACTTGGGCATAATTGTTTTCATGACGGTTCTCGTGGTATCTCATGCTTTCCAGTCGTCAGCACCTTGGGTGTCACTTATTGGTACAGCCAGACGGGAGTTTGTCGCGTCGGAGCCATGCAGGAAAAGCCCTACCCATCCCCCGTTGTGGGCCGCTCCCGCGACCGAGCCTGCACCGTCCGTGGCACAAGACGTAGAAGACGAGGCCAAAGGAGCCCAAGTCACGGAAAGCGATGTTGGAGGGACCTTGTGGGGTGTGAGGGGACGGGAAGAGGAAGGGTCAGTACGCGGGACGGGACCAACCCCTGAGAGTCCGGAAGCAAATTTGGGTTGGACTGAAGATTTTTTAAGCAATATCGGCCTCTCCGGTGATACCTTGCTCGATAACTTGCGGAGAAGCGCCGACCAGGATGTGTCCAGCAACACTTTGAAAGCCATTCTCGCGGCTCAGGAGGAATCTCGCTCCTTTCTGGCCAAATTACAAGCTGAATTGCTCTCTACAAGTGCTTATGCAGCGTCGAAGGCCTTGGCGGACAGCAAACTCTTAATCAGCGTGGGTATCGTCGTGGCATCGGAGCTTGCTCAAGTTCTGGCGCGGCCATTGCTTCCAGCCCCGTCTGATTCCACACTCCAAGGCACTCCTGTCCCTCCCTCAAGCCCAGCCCAAGGGGGGCCTTGGACCCCCACCCCCTCCCACGACCGACCGCTAGACTTTTCCGGGACTGGCAACACCCTTCCACCAGGCCCAGCGTCCACCCCTCTCTTCAGCCTGGCCGAGAAAGTCGCGCTCGTCCAACGCGGCATCTACCCCTACGATTGGTCCGGCTATCTGTCAGGCACACCTTCCACATTCATCCTCCCTTCCTTTTCCTCCGCCGGCGATCCCGACGCACTCTTTCAAGACATGTACCGCAAAACGGCCAAACCAAAACAGCTGCCATCCCTTCCCTTCCTGCCCCGCCTCCCCCAGGCCCTGTCCCTCCCCCTCGACCTCCTGGCCGCCCTCCCTGCGATCCCCAGCCAAGCCTTCCGCACCGTGGACGCTGCCCGCCGTCTCAACAAACAGGCCGCCAGCAGGCAGCCCTCTAGGCAGCTGTGGGCGCAGAGTCTGGCCATGGCCTCCACCATCGCCCGTCCCCTCCTCGAGCAACCGACCGTGTCCCGGCAACGGCTGCCGTCACCGGACGAGAAACGGTTACCGTTACGAGGAGAAAAACGGTCCCCGCGGTCGCAACGTCCGGAAGGGCCTCAACAAGAGGAAGAGCTGATGCGACAAGGACGGTCGCGTGGGTCCAGGGAGGGGAATGCGGATGGTCGGGAAGGACCTCCGGCCTATCCCAAGGAAGAAGAGGAGGACGAGCCGAGCAGGGCACCGCGGTCGAGAACGCGATCCCAATGGTGGGATGGCATACGGCCAAGGCGGCCCAGCGACATGGTTGCATCCCCTTTCTCCGCCTCGTCCTCCCTCCCGTCCTCGCCCCCTGTCCTCGATGCACGTGTCGAAGCCTCAGGGACGGGGGCGGACGTTCGCGCCCAAATTCCGCGAACGGAGGCGACAAGCCTGGGCCTGGATCCGGGTAGCTTTCCATCGCTGTCTTCCTTGATGGAAGACTGGGAGGAAGAGGAGGGGGAGGCAGGGATGGAGGAAGTGATGAGCGTCTCTCGCATGGGCCGGGCGCGAGGAGGCGCAAGGGGAGGTGGTGCGACGGTGATGGATGGGAGGGAGACGGCATGGGAGGGAGGGAGGGAGGGAGGGAGGGTAGAGGTACTGTATGCGACCGAGTTGAAAGGGGGCGACGTGCGCCGTTTGGGCGGGGGAGAGGAGGAAGTGATCGAGCTTCGGGTGGAGGAGGTGGAGGAGGAAGGGTGGGAGGCAAAGGATTGGTCAACCGTGTTGGGCAAGGTGGGCCTGCGGATGCTGGACGTGGCCCTGCTCGGCTTGGAGTATGTTACGGTGGAAGGCCTCCCACGGGTCCAGAAACGGCTGGTAACGGCCGGGAAACGGTTGCAACAGGCCGCCTGGGGGGAAAGAGGAAAGCCTGGGTGGGACCTGATGCCGGCGTTCGAGAAGCCCATGGACGCCAAGACCATGTCCACGCGCCGATAGTCCCTTCCTTCCCTTCCTTCCTTCCGCCCTCCATCCTTCCCGCCTTGCCTTCCTTCCTCCCTTCCGTCGGCCCCTACTTCCCTCCCACCCTGTTTTCTTCCCCTCCATGGACTGGGAAATGATTTATACACGTTTTCCTTCCCTACAATAACACTTCAAGAAAGCAAAATGAACAATAACTTTTCTTTGTACGAACGCAATCGTCCTCGCATTGGTATTTCTTTCTCGCCTCCTTCCTCCCTAGAACCCCCGCCCCCCCCTCCCCCTCGTCCCGCTCCCCCCTCCCCGTCTGAGACCCCCTCCCCCTCCCCCCTAGACCCGGATATCACCGCAGGTATAGTCATGGCCTACCCCCTTCCTTGGAGCCGCCGCCTCATACCGCTGGCGTCGACGTGAATTTGTACTGTGACGAGGTGCGGGTCCGAGTAATTGAGAGATTGAGCTCGTGTCTACATGCGTTATTTTTCAAGATATGTGACTACTGCAGAAAAGTGTGGTCTAGTCTTCTTTCCCTGTTTCCCTCCCTCTTCTCCTCCCTCGCTCCCTCCCTCCCTCCCTCCCTCCCGTCCTCCCGCCCTTCGCCTCTCCCAACTCACCGCCACAGTGCACCTGCCGCAGTAGTACCGGTCAGCATGCACAGCCAGGCGAACACCCGCACCGCAATCCGGGCAATCCTTTCGCAAACGCTTCACCTTGCCTCCATCCTCCACCTTATAAAATTTCAGGGTGGCCAGTTTCACAGACTTGTGCTTATGCTTGATCTTCTTGGGTTTCGTGTATACCTTCTTCTTGCGCTTCTTGCCCCCACCACGCAAGCGCAAGACCAAGTGCAAGGTTGACTCTTTCTGAATGTTGTAGTCAGACAGCGTGCGTCCGTCTTCCAGCTGCTTTCCTGCGAAAATTAGGCGCTGCTGATCGGGGGGAATGCCCTCCTTGTCTTGAATCTTTTGCTTCACATTTTCGATGGTATCGCTGGGCTCGACATCCAATGTGATGGTCTTGCCCGTCAGGGTCTTGACGAAGATCTGCATGGTTGAAACAGATCCGCCTGCAAAATAGAAAAGAGTGAGAAATGGGATGAGACCGGGACGAGACCGAGGCACGGTGTGTAGGATGGATGACAGTAGAAAAGATGCCTTGGCAGCACTTTATCTCCAGGTCACCACCGTCTGTGTCCTTGATTACTACGCTCAATTACGACATTTTCTCAATGCGTGCGTCAAAGCCTTGTCAAAGCTTTCAGATTGCGTGTAATCCTGCTGTGAGCAACGAAGAAGCAGCGAGGAAGCAAGGGAGGAGATGGATGGTCCTCAGCTCCTCCAGTCTTCCAAGTTTTTGTCTCCCAACGCACATAATACTCTTCCCGCCTCCAACTACATGCTGGGCGATGAACATACACACGCCTCCATGAGCAAGGGGGCCGAGAATGCCTGACAAGTGGCGTGCCACCACCACCGTAGGAAGTAGTGGATGGGCGACGGGCTTCGCTAGAGCATGGGAGGGTCACGGGGCGGTGCACGCGGATATCACACTCTGTGCCACAATTACAACACACGGCTACTTCCTCAAGTTCTTTTCGAGCGCTAGGCTAGCTCGGCATCTGTACGCCGTGGTGGAGTTTCCCTCCAGTATATGATAGTTTTGAGCGCTTTGAATAGCATGCAATACGAGCGCGCGGAACCCAGACCTCCCCCTTCCCCTGCTTTTCTTCTCGACCCGATTCGATAACACTTCCGGGCCCTCGCGTCTTTTCCTGCATGTAACTTGTTCCTTGCCATTGGACACAGTCACGATAATTATCACCATTTGTTGATTCCATACCGACCTCTTTGCTCGGCGGGAAGAGCTTCGGAAAGGTATCAATAGTTGGTGTTGTTCGAGCACAAATCGAGACAAAAATAGGTCCAAGCCATAAAACGTCACGGTTTGCTGCGGAACAATAGCTTCGAGAGGAGAGAAACACTTGTTGTCTTATTATTGTGTTCACATCACTGGAGAGAAATTCTCAAAAGAAATAGAGAAGGGAGAGTCACGGAGTTCCCAATGGGGCATGCTACCCAAAAGTCTAACTGGAATCATTTTATAAAATCAATGATTGATGTGGCGATTATCTTTTATTTTTTTTAAAACTATGCGAAGCACTTGGTGCGAAAGAGCGCATATTTTATGGGCAAGTGTCACAATAAACAGAGACGAGCAACATAACGAGCTAATAAATGTTGGAAAACTCGAGAAACGACAAGTTTATCACGTAGCCAGCAGCACACTCCTTCCAACGAGTCCCACTAACGTGATTTATATCATACGCTATGATACCCTAGCAATGCTTCAGTGTGACCGTCATAGCAACTCTGTAGCAGCCGCTTTTCTCGATCTTGCTGTCTACGCTTATTAAACCGATCGGTACAGTCCGGTGCGACGCACTTACTAGACCGGCCATCGCGGGTAGACATGTCTTATTGCATGTTGATAATTATAGAAACGCATCTGAGGCCCTTCGACACGTCTGTTGAGGCACGCAGGAGTTCTCGTAACGAAAACAAATGTGGTGCTTGAGATTGTCCTTTGCTTCCTTCGAGGCATGATTTAGAATTTCAACAGCAAATATATGTACAGCTCTTGCTTTACCGGTGCAATGAAAATTACAATATTCTTAATTTTGTACCCATTCTCTGTCCTTTTTTAGCCCCTTCAAATTGCTTATTTTGCACCACATCCACTGAATGGGTCACATCTACTGGTACGCACGAGATGGCAGGTTGATGCCAACTAGACCTGCTCTTAATTTTGCACATCATTTTGCATGTCGAACGCATTGCAATACGCCCTTAATTCGAAGCACAGGGGTTGATTTTTACAAAGGGCATCCTCTAAGATAACTCCGAGGAAAAAGCCGATACGGCAAACAAGGGGGGGTGCGTGGATTGTGACGATAGGAGCACCACTTTCACGTCTGTACCCCTCTCAGCGATCTTCCGGTATATGTAGCCTCCGATACTTCCACGATGCATGCTCATTTCTTTACTTAGGCCTTTGCATTGAGTAACTGGGTATACATGGCAAATATGGACTGTGTAAGGCATGTACGGATACTAAATCTTGGAGCGCGTCCCACGGGACTGGTCCTCGCTAATCCGTCAACAACTGACCACAGGAACCCCAATTAACAGGTGACCGTGTCTGGATAAAAGGCGAAAGGCCGACCAACTTCCTGCACAGTCTCAAATTTGTAGTCGAGCATCGACTGTCCCCCTCAAAGGAAGTAGCGGAACCCAGGGACTCAAATAAAAGCGGAATAGCAGCGCTCTTGGTGGCGGTAGAAATAGTCGAGCAACGTTCAAAAATATGTCAGAGACGTCTTCCTTTGGCATTCTCATCGTAGGCCTAGGGGGAAATAATGGAGTGACCTTGCTGGCTGGTCTCCGGGCCAATCAGCTCGGTTTGGAATGGGAGGCGCCGACTGGAAAGGTTAAGGCGAATTACTTAGGATGTATTACGCAACTGCCAAAAAAAGGTGGAAAGGGAGGATACAAGGAGGCAT